>ENA-OWZE01000007-OWZE01000007.1-human-gut-metagenome-genome-assembly--contig:-NODE-7-length-146625-cov-17.537027_pt1 | contig 146625 bp, 143 predicted proteins | sample MGYA00249759_ERZ652104 | MGnify/ENA primary metagenome ERZ652104 (study PRJEB26925, sample SAMN05827048) | human gut metagenome | biome: ENVO:2100002; feature: ENVO:00000062; material: ENVO:00002003...
CCCAATGTGGCCGGTCACCCTCTCAGGTCGGCTACTGATCGTCGCCTTGGTGGGCTGTTATCTCACCAACTAGCTAATCAGACGCGGGTCCATCTTATACCACCGGAGTTTTTCACACCATGTCATGCAACATTGTGCGCTTATGCGGTATTACCAGCCGTTTCCAGCTGCTATCCCCCAGTACAAGGCAGGTTACCCACGCGTTACTCACCCGTCCGCCACTCAGTCATAAAGAACTTCATACCGAAGTAATCTGTTCTAAATGCTTCGTTCGACTTGCATGTGTTAAGCACGCCGCCAGCGTTCATCCTGAGCCAGGATCAAACTCTCATAAAAAGGTCTTTGCTTCGCAAAGCCCTACAAGTTACTTCGTAACTTGAGCTTATTGAAACTAACCAAAGTAGTTTGCCTTGTCAGTTATAAACTAACTAGCTTAAATAGTTTTACCATCAAGCAGAATGCTTGATTGGACTTTACTGTTTAGGTTCGTGTATCTTTCGATACTCGCAAGATTCATTAATGAATCATTTTAAAATTCTCAAAGAATTTCAAGGTTGTCTTTCTATTCAGTTATCAAAGATCTATATTGCTCAAACCCAGTATTTATCTGGTGTTTTAAGTCTTATTTGTTACCGCTTACCGCGGCGACTTGTATATAATATCATCAGGTACACACATTGTCAACAACTTTTTTCAAAAAGTTTCAAAAAAATTCAATTTTTTTCAATCATTGACTTTTAAGCTGGACTGACATGCCTGCGAAGCCGCTTGTTTACTGACTTTCTGCACATTTACATTGTAATCAGAAAGCAAAGACCTACTGTTATATTCCTATATGCATTTTTAGTAGGTGATAATTCTTGCTGGTTGAGATATTTTCAGAACAAAGGCACACGCAAACATCCAATACAGCTTATTGCGTAGGTCTCTGCTCTGAAGCCATAGCAATATTATAAGAAAACCACCCACTAATTATGTTATCCAATAGCTTCTAGTAGGCATTCGCCCCATAACACAGCACCTTAACACATCCCTATAACACATCTTCTCATTGCAATCTGCCATAACGCATTAACACATTTTCTCAATCACTCATATATTGACATAGTAACAACATCAATATTCTTTCGAAGTCACTTATTTACTGTCTTTTTCATTATACCCATTAAATAAAGGAGGTCTTATGTGACCTCCCTGATTATTCCTATGCGTTTAATGCATTCTTAGCTTCATCTGTTATCTCTCTCTGATAAGCTATCTCATTTTCAATATTTCTTGCAACCTCATTAGCAGTATATGCTGCATCTATTACTTTCTTAAGGACATTTCCAACATCATCTGCTTTTTCCTTCTGCTTTGATGAATTATCATAAATATTCTTCATAGCTGTGACTGTTTCATCAACCGAGGTCTGTACTTTAGTAATTGTGTCTGTTATCTCTTTGGACGACTTAGCTGACTGAGCAGCAAGATTTCTTACCTCACTGGCAACAACAGCAAATCCCCTGCCATGTTCACCGGCTCTTGCGGCTTCTATTGATGCATTAAGTGAAAGTATATTGGTTCTGTTAGATATTGAACTAATAACAGCTGCAAATTCTTCAATCTTCTTAGACAAAGCTTCAAGTTCTTTAATCTTAGCTGAAGACTCCTCCACAACTTTATTCATTGATTCTATCATTCCAAGGATCTCTTCTACACTTGACATGCTTTCCTTAACCAGATTAAGAGATGTATCTGACGAATTAATAACATCAAATGCATCTTTTTCAAGCTTTTCCTGTGAATCATCAAGTCCATTAAGAATATTGGTGAGATTATTCACCATTGCTTCGTTACTCATAAGTAATCCCCCATCCTGTGTATTTTATATCAGTTTAATTGCTTCCTGAACATTATTAACACCAATTATTTCAATTTTATCATTCTTCTTTATGTTTTTCAAGCATACACCCGGCAATATACATGTTTTAAAACCAAGCTTAACAGCTTCATTAACTCTCTGTTGTGCCTGGCTTACAGCTCTCACCTCACCTGCAAGTCCAACTTCACCAAATATAACTGTCTTTTCGTCTATTGCCCTGTTCTTAAAGCTGCTCACAAGGGCCATCACAATTCCCAAATCAAGCGCTGGCTCACTTACTTTAATTCCACCTGCAACATTCACATAAGCGTCACTGCCTGACATATGTATACCCGCTCTCTTTTCAAGAACAGCCATAAGAAGATTAACTCTGTTATAGTCAGTTCCTGCTGCAGTCCTTCTTGCCATTCCAAAATTAGAATCGCACACCAGTGCCTGAATCTCTACCATTATAGGGCGTGTTCCTTCCAAAAGGCACACAACAACTGAACCTGATGCATTCTCTGGTCTTCCATTGAGCATATATTCTGATGGATTCTCAACTTCCGACAGACCGCTCTGCTGCATTTCAAATACACCAATTTCATTAGTTGAGCCAAATCTGTTTTTTACGCCTCTTAATATCCTGTATGAAGCATATCTGTCACCTTCAAAATAAAGCACCGTATCAACCATATGCTCAAGCATTCTTGGTCCGGCAACTGTTCCTTCCTTGGTAACATGTCCTACAATGAATATAGTAATGTTCAGTCCCTTCGCAAGCTGCATAAGTATGGATGTTGTCTCTCTTACCTGAGAAACACTTCCCGGTGCTGCTGCCACATCTTCTTTATACATAGTCTGTATCGAATCAATTATCACAATCTCAGGCTTATTTCTTGTAAGAATATCTTCTATGTTATCTAAGCTTGTCTCACATAATAACTTAAGTGTTCCACTGCATTTGCCAATTCTGTCTGCCCTAAGCTTTATCTGCTTAAGCGATTCTTCACCGGATATATAAAGTACATCTTTTCCTGCTGCTGACAGGTTGTAACACATCTGAAGCAGAAGTGTTGACTTTCCTATTCCAGGATCTCCTCCTACAAGCACTAAAGAACCCGCAACAATTCCTCCACCAAGCACCCTGTCAAGCTCAGCTATACCTGTGGATGTTCTGTCATTTTCTTCAAAGCTTACACTATTTATCTCTACAGGAGCAGGCGCTGATGATGCCGCTGCCCTCTGGCTTGTGCCTGCTATTCCTTTGGCTGACTTAGGTTTACTTACTGGTTCTTCTACAAATGTGTTCCATTCCTTACACGCCGGACACTGCCCGAACCATTTAGCAGACTCATATCCACATTCTTTACAAAAAAAAGCTGTATTCTTTGCCTTTGCCATATATCCCCCTAAAAAAGGCTGCCACAACATATAAATGTGTAGCAGCCCTGTAAAATCAAAATACTTTTAATTATAATCAAGCCTTCTTAATATCTACTTTAACAGGCTTCTCACCATCAAATTCAACTGAAAGAACAAGCTTACCACCCATATTAGTAGCCATTGTTCCTGCATCTTTATCGTTAATTCTGATATCATATGATGTACCTTCTTCAAGGCCTAATGTAATCTGTGCATCCTCATTACCTTCTACCATAAATGATACACTTGTATCTGTTGCCTTAAAATCATTAACAGCTGTACCCGGAACAGATTCATATACAAAAGAGCCGTTCTTCTCAAGCTTTGTGATTTCGTTAAATGTCTTAACCTTGTATGTATCTCCACAATGTTCGAAATCTGGCAGCTTTGACTTGGTATCCAACTTATAATTACCAAAGCTGATTGCTCCATCCGCTTCTGAACGAATCAATTCATTTACTACTGGCATATTATTATCCTCCTATATGTTACGATATGTATGTAGTAATTATACAATAAACTGACAAAAAGCGCCAGCAATTTGTCAGTTGTTTATTGTTTATTTATTAATTTATTTATTCATTCCTCTCTTGAGGGTAAAGTTAAGCTTATTATCCTTTACAGTTATCTTTACTTTATTGCCAGCGTGGACTTTTCCCATAAGAATCCGCTCCGCAAGAACATCTTCAACCTCATTCTGGATTGTACGGCGTAATGGTCTTGCACCATATTTAGAATCATAACCCTTATCGACAAGCCACTGTCTAGCTGCATCATCAAGCTCTATTGATAATTTCATCTGTTCCATAATACGCTTATTGACATTGGCAATCATTATATCGACAATCTGTGCTATCTGCTCTTTTCCAAGAACATGGAATACAACTATATCATCTATTCGGTTAATGAATTCCGGCTTGAATATTCTCTTAACCTCGTCCATAACCTTGCCCTTCATCTCCTCATGATTCTGCTGCTCAGTCATTCCTGACGAGAATCCCAGTGATTTAGGCGATACAATATTTTCAGCTCCAGCATTGCTAGTCATTATAATTATAGTATTCTTGAAATCTATAACCCTGCCTGTTGAATCAGTGATATGCCCGTCGTCAAGCACCTGTAAAAGTACATTAAACACATCCGGGTGGGCTTTCTCAACTTCATCAAAAAGAATTACAGAGTATGGATTTCTTCTTACTTTCTCACTAAGCTGTCCTCCCTCATCATATCCTACATATCCTGGAGGTGAACCTATAAGCTTTGACACTGTATGCTTCTCCATAAATTCTGACATATCAACTCTTATAAGAGAATTCTCTGTACCAAACATTGCATCTGCCAGTGCCTTTGAAAGTTCTGTTTTTCCAACACCTGTAGGTCCTAAGAAAAGGAATGAGCCAATTGGTCTGTCAGGATCTTTAAGTCCCACTCTTCCTCTTCGTATTGCCTTAGCAACAGCTGCAACAGCCTCGTCCTGTCCTATAACCCTGTTGTGTAAAGTTTCTTCCAGTTTCATAAGACGCTCAGACTCTGCCTGTGCAATTCTCTGTACAGGAATCTTTGTCCATGTCGATACAACAGAAGCAATCTCATCTTCATCGACAATAAGATTATTCTTATTGATACTATCCTGCCATTGCTTTGTCATCTTTTCAAGCTGTTCTTTTTTCTTTAACTGTTTCTTCTTAATTTCACCAGCCTGCTCATAAGCTTCTGACTTTATTGCTTCTTCCTTATCCTTGGTAAGCTGTTCTATCTGTGCCTCTAATGTCTTAATCTCATCAGGCATTACATATGCATCAAGCCTTGTCTTAGAAGATGCTTCATCAATAAGATCAATAGCCTTATCAGGAAGGAATCTGTCATTGATATATCTCTTAGATAACTTAACAGCTGCAACTACTGCCTCATCTGTAATTGTAACATGATGATGCTCTTCATACCTGCCCTTAAGGCCTCTTAATATCTGAATTGCCTCTTCTGCCGTAGGTTCTTCAACCTTAACAGGCTGGAATCTTCTCTCAAGAGCAGCATCCTTCTCAATATGCTTTCTGTATTCTTCAAGAGTTGTAGCACCAATAAGCTGGATTTCTCCTCTTGCAAGAGATGGTTTTAATATATTAGATGCATCTATTGCTCCCTCTGCTCCTCCAGCACCTATTATTGTGTGAATCTCATCCAGAAAAAGTAATACATTTCCAGCATTTTTAACCTCTGCTATTACCTTCTTGATTCTTTCCTCAAATTCACCCCTGTACTTAGAACCGGCAACCATACCTGACAAATCTAATGTCAGAAGACGCTTGTCCTTAATTGTCTCAGGCACATTTCCTTCAACTATTCGGGCTGCAAGTCCTTCTGCTATGGCAGTCTTACCAACTCCCGGTTCACCTATAAGGCAAGGATTATTCTTAGTTCTTCTGCTCAATATCTGAATAACCCTCTGAATCTCTTCTTCCCTGCCAATAACAGGGTCTAATCTGCCTTCTCTTGCCATCTGTGTAAGATCCCTGCTGTACTGGTCGAGAGTTGCTGTGCTTTTTTTATCATTTCCTCTTGGTCTTCCATTCTGAAAATCTTCTTTAACCCTGCCGGCATCTTCTCCCATAGCCATAAGAAGATCAACATACATCTTCTTGACAGGAACCCCTATAGTATTAAGAAGCCTTGAAGCTACGCTGTCTGTTTCTTTTATTATTGCTATTAAAATGTGTTCTGTTCCTATAAGCTCTGACTTAAATCTTGCTGCCTCTCGTGCTGCATTGTCGAGTATATGTCTAACCCTTGGAGTATATCCTGATGGTTCTTTAACATTAACTACACTATCTGGTGCTATAAGCTGGCAAACAAGATTAATTATCTTCTCATCCGTAATATCATTGCTAAGAAGAACTGAAGATGCAAGTCCGCCCTCCGCTTTGATAAGTCCTATAAGAAGATGCTCTGAACCTATATAACCATGTCCTAACATAGCCGCTGTATCTGCCGCATAATTAAGTGCCTCCTGCGCTTTGCTGGTAAATCTGCTCTGCATATCTATAACCCTTTCTATGATTAATTTCGTAAATATCTGTTAATGTATTGTTGGAAGATGTTCTCTTATAAAATCAGCTCGTGACACTTCCAGTTCCTCTTCATCCATATCCTTGTTAGAAATCATAAGAAGATTTGCCGGATGAATTCCAATCATAAGCTGATATATATTACTCTCATCAAATCCGTCAGCCTTAATAAGCCCTGATGCAAGTCCGAATCTTATCTGGGAAAGCAGCAGCTCTCCATCATTAAGTGTAACCTTTCTGGCATATTTTAACACACCATATGACCTGTACACCATATCAAGTGCTGTCATTTTTCTTTTTGTAATATACTGCTTCCTGTAATTTCTTTCCTGTGCAATAATCTGTTCTGCTATATTATCCAGATTGTCAATTATATCTTTCTCACTCTTTCCAAGTGTTACCAGATTAGTAAGCTGGTATATATCACCTAAAGCTCTGTTATTGTCACCCTCCATTGCTTTTAGCACAAGTCCGAATCTTCCAACCTCAGGAATCAGCCCTGATATTTTATCATTTCCTGCAAGTGCTGGCAAATGTAGCATATAACTTGCTCTCATTCCTGTACCTGCATTAGATGGAAGGGTTGTAAGATAGCCAAACTTCTGATCATACGAATAGTCAAGTACATCTCCGATAACATCATCCATCTTATCAGCCAGTGTATACGCTTTCTGCATATTCATTCCGGCAGCAAATGCCTGTATTCTTATATGATCCTCTTCATTAATCATTATTGACACATCTTCATCAGGTGCAACAAATCCTGCTGCGTAATCCTGCTTTTCAAGATACGGACTTATAACATGTCTCTCCCTCATGCCCATCTTCTGATAAGCATCAAGATAGTCAAAATTATATGAATTATAACCGCTTATTGGCGACACTGTCTTTAACTGGTCAGTAACATTTTTTACCAGCTTTTTAGCATCTGTGTCTGACATCTTGTAAGAAAAATTATATCCATTAATATTACGGGCAAGCCTTACTCTGCTTGATATAACAACATCAGAGTTATTGCCGCCCTCTTCAAACCATCTAAGCATCGTGACCGCCTCCCTGTGTTGAATCATCCGTATTATCCATTTTCTTTAACTGGTGAATCATGTCCCTTAATCTGGCTGCCTCTTCATAATTCTCTATCTCAACAGCCTCTCTTAACTTTATCCCCAGTTCCCTGATACGGCTTTCATAATCATCATTTTCATCCTGCATGACTGGCAGAGTATCTGTCTCATTATTTCCATCAGACAGCCCTGAGTACTTCTTATATATCTTTCCCCTATGAACTGAATCTCCATGCAGTCTTTTCATATTATCCTCAATAAGAGGTCCGAATACCCCATAGCACTCAGCACAACCAAATTTACCAACCATAGTAAATTCATCAAATGTCATTCCACAACCAGGGCATCTGATATGCATCATAGGACCGTCTTCCACCTGGGCTGAATTACCAGCCAGCAGACCCGTCAGAAGCCTTACAAATGGAAACTCCGCATCTGAACTGTCTGACATTCCTGCAAAATTAAGCCTTCTTGCACAATCCATGCATATATGGTGTTCCTTCTTAACTCCGTTAATTATTTCTGTATAATGAATTGAAGCTTCATTCTGATGACAATTCTCACAAAGCATATTATTCCTTTCCAGTCAGGAATCACATTCCTGCTTTATTCAAATACTCTCATCTTAGTTAAAGCATAGTAAGGACCAAAATATGTTATTAATGCAACCATAAAGGCTATTACCAGTGCCAGAACATTAGATGATGTAAGTGTATACATTCCCTTATATGAAAGCCATGTAAACACGCCCATTATAAGTGCGGATATACCTGGTTTTGCAAATACACTTATATACGGCATCGTATAATCAATCTCCTGATATAAGGTTCTTAGATTAAGTATAAATATTAATATTGGAAATGTTGCATTACCTATAACCACTGCATATATTCCTAGTGCCGAGAACTTAAGAAGCACGAATACCAGCACAATATGAACAGCAAGTGATATAGATGAATGAATCATTGGTACATTTACACGGTCAATTCCCTGCAGTGCTGTACTTGTAACTGTAGAGAGTGTATAGAATACTACCGCAATCGCACCTATTTTTAACATCATTCCACCCTGAACGCTGTTATAGCGGGAAAATAACAGCTTTATTATAGGCTGACCTATAATAAACAGTCCTACAAATGATGGAACAGCAATAAACATGTTAGTCTTTAATGTCTTAGTAATCTTATCATATATAGAATCATAATCCCTGTCTGTAAATGATGCAACAACGCTAGGCAGCATCGAAGCAGACATTGCAGATGCAACCCCCTGTGGAATTCCTATAAGCAGGCTGTAGCTTGAACTGAAATTACCAAGATCCATAGATATGCTCTTAGTAATATCTCTTCCAACCATTATATTGCTAAACATTACATCGTCTATCAAAGCACTTATCTGATAAAATGTCTGTCCAAGTATAATTGGTATCATTGTATATATGATTATCTTACAAATCTGCCCTGTGCTCTGGTTCTCTGTATGTCTGTCTTTTCTTTTCAGTCTGTTAAATGTCGGTGTATATATCGCATACAAAAATCCCATGAATAAAACAGCCGTAAGCGCTCCCATAGCAGTACCAAGCGTACTTCCTGCAGCGCCATATGCTGCCACATCAGGTGATGAAGCAAATGCTTTCATCATTCCATATCCTGCTGCAATACTAACAATCGCATTAACAATCTGCTCAAGTATCTGCGATACGGCAGTTGGAATCATTGTACTCTGTCCCTGAAAGAATCCTCTTATAACCCCAAGAATTGCAACAAGGAATATTGTCGGAGCAAGAATCCTTAATGGAATCGCAAGTCCCGGAAGTCCTCCTCCATATATAACATTCTCTATAAATGAAGCGCCAAAAAATACAAGAAGTGCTGCGATACCTCCTGTACACACTGCAACCATTAAAGAACATCTTAATACCTTAGCAGCACTTTTATATCTTCTCTTTGTAAATCTTGCTGACACAAGCTTTGATACAGCCATTGGCAGTCCGTACGAAGACAACACAAGCATTATATTATATATGTTGAAAGCAGCTCCATATATACCATTACCTTCACTTCCTATAATGTTAACTACAGGAATCCTGTAAAGCATGCCTATTATCCTGACAAGAATGCCTGCGATTGCAAGAATACTTCCATGAACTATAAAATTACGTTTATTAGACTCCGACATATTCATCTCCAACTCTTATGTAATAATTGTTTTCGAATTAGATTTTACATCTTATATACAATAAAATCCATTAATTTTTTGTTAAAAAAGCCGTTCCAACCGCATACGATCAGAACGACTTATATTTTTATATTAATTAATTAAGAAATCAGCAAGCATCCATGTACCATTCTGTTTTACAAATGTATATGTAAGCGATGTCTTATATGTTGTATTACCTGTCTTGTAATCAACATAAAGGTCATAATATACATCACATGAGAAACATTTGTCTGAATACTTTCTGAAATTGGTAATAGATTCATTGTTGAACTGATAAGTATATGACTTACCCCACAGGTATGCCCATATAGCTGGAATGTCACTTACATATTCAGCTGCAGTACCAACCATATAGCTTGAAAGCTTAGAAAGACTTCCCCTGTTGATAATATAAGCTCCGTACTGCTCCGCTATTGTATATATCCTAGATTCCATACTTTTATACAATTCATCATCCGACGGATAGTAAATTGTATATCCTGTCTTTTTGTCATAATCAACTGTCAGATCCTTACCATTAAGCTTTGCTGTTATATCCGGCTGTGCTATAAGCTGTCCTACATCATACACATCATTAGTTGGTACCGTAACATAATCAGACACATGCAGACAAGGTGCAAACTTAACTTCTGACTCTGTCTTGTATGTATCAGTAACCTGTACTCCATTAATATAAACATCAGCACCTGTTGGAGCTGTTATTTTAACTCCTGCAAGGTTCTTTGTAAAATCTCCAAAAGAAACAGTTCCAAGAGTCCATTTATTAAATTTATGTGCATTCTTTCCTGCTGATTTAAGTTCAACCTTTGCTATCGGCGTATCACCCGCATATACTACATACACAGGAGTTTTTTCAGAATATTCACCAGCCTTCTTCTTATATGATACTGTACCGTCATTTAACTTATCCGTAAAATATGATGTTATTGTATCATTTGTTTCAAACTCATTTACTTTCACACTATTATCTGATAAAAGCTTTCCAATCCCATCAGGAGTAAACTGATTCACAATCTTATCCATTGCTCCTGACGGCATTCCCTCTTCATAATCTTTTAAAAGACTATGAAGCATAATTAATGTAATCACACCTGCAAGAAGAAGAATTCCACAGTATATACATAAGAATTTTTTAAAATTTGAAAGCTTCTTTTTTCTTTTATTATTTCTTGGCATACTACTACTCTCCTTCTTACTTAATTAAAAATGCTGTCGGACAGCTTCTTGGACCTGTTGGTGAATATGGTACATTTATTACTTCCCCATCATAATACATCTGTGTTGATGTTCCACCATCCATTGTAGATGCATTTACAGCTCCATACTGTGCCATGATATCCTGGAGATCTGAAAATGTTGCACCTATACTGTTAGGCTGTCTTCCATCTATTGCAAGAAGAAGAATCTTTCCATCTGCTGTCTGTCCTATGGCAGTTCTTGGATTAGTTCCCCCTGCAATACCAACAATATCCTGAGCCTCTCCATTAACAATAAGAAACGGACCAATATGATTACTTATGCTTACGCAGTCTCTTATATTAAGTTCCTTTGCCTTTGCGGCATTCATATTACCAAGAACAAGCTTATTATCAAATGTAATACCGGTAACATGAGATGTTCCGCCATTATCATTAAGAATCTCTCCGTCTTTCATTACAAGACCAATCGGCATTGCTGTATAGGTTGTTTCTCCATCAACAAATTCTCCTCCGTTAACTCCGCCGATTGCATCATATCTCTTTGCAATATCTGCAACAACCATTCCATTTCCATTGGTAAATTCAGGAACTGTTCCAACAAATAATCTTGCAGGATCTTTTACAATCATGAGTTTTCCAGAATATGTAGCACCCTTTACATCTACAATCTCAATATCAGGAGTTTCCGGATCCTGGGCTGCTGTATCAATATTTACAAGTCCCGCATCTGTTATCTCATCTGTATCCTTAATTGCATTATTAGCCTTAATCTGGTCTATCTCATCCTGAGAGCAGAACCAGTTAGCAAGAAATCCTATTGCACTTGTCTCCTGTACAGAAAGCACAAACTGAATCTTTGCTGTCTTAGACGGTCCATACACAAGCATTGCCATAACAGCATACAGAAATATCACCAGAATAAGAACAGTTGACAGAAGGGTTGCACCGACTCTTCCAGCCCATACAAGAGCCGGATTCTTCTTTTTCTTTTTATTTCTTCTATTAGATGTATTGCCACCTTGTGGCTTATCGTTACCATACGACTTTTCATCTTCATAGCTGTCATCTAAAACATCAAACGGATCAAAATCATCAATATCTTCAAGTTCAAAATCATCAACGATATCTATATCGTCAATATTATTCTTTCTTTTTGCCACTATAACTTCCTCCTAAACCGTTACTTAAAAACCCATCTTTTCTGAATCTGATAACTTACAAAGAACAATGCAAGATCAATTATTATCTTGGCAATTCCTGAAAGCACAATGCTTAATGCCAGCAGCTTTGTAGCAATATACACCAAAGCATAAGAACAAGCAAGCTGACAGAACCATAAAATGTAATATCTTACCACCGTCTGTTTAAGACCTGACTGTGATTTAAATACTGCATTTCTGTTAAGCGAGAAATTGAAAACTGATGAAAGCACTCTTGCCGCTGCTGTACTTATGAATATTCTTAAGCTGACTGTAAGCCCTATAAGCACAAATTCAAGCACATTAAATATTATATTATCTATAGCCCACGAAGCAATAGAGCTTCCTACATATTTCATGCCTGTGCTTTTAAATAAATATTTAAATATCACTTTGTATATCTTAATTGAATCTTTGACAGGATTAAAATGTGATGATGAATTATCTTCTATGTACACAGTTTCTATCGATTCTTCCTGAAATCCAATATTATACTTTTTGAAAGCAAGCAGCATATTAGTCTCATACTCAAATCGTTCGCCTTCTACCTTGTCAAATGTCTCAAGGTACTTGTACGGTATTGCTCTTAAGCCGGTCTGTGTGTCCGAAATATTCAATCTGCAAAGCACCTTAAATATTCCACTAGTCATATTATTACCAAATTTACTTCTTGCCGGTACATCATCACCAGTAAAATCCCTTACGCCTAAAACGACATTGCCTGTACTGACCATAGTTTCACTGCATTTCTTAATATCTTTGGCACGATGCTGATTATCACCATCTACTGTCACAACTCCATCAATATCTTTTCTATTCTCAAGGCAGAATTCAAATGCAGTCTTCAATCCTCTTCCTTTTCCCTTGTTAACTTCATGTGTAAGAATTGTACATTCACTATGTGCTGCTACTTCATTAAAAGGAGCCATATGTTCCTCATCACTTCCATCATTAACAATAATGATGTCCTTAAAGCCTTCTTCAAGTAAAGCATCAACTACAGCTACAAGCTTATTATCAGGATTCAGTGAAGGTATAATAACCGATACTTTCATAATATTCATCCCACTCTTTGCTAATATTTATAGTGCTTTTCCATTTAAACGCACTGTATTTAGAATATAATAATTTCCTAAAGATTGCAATAAAATTTTCATATACTGTGTAACAGGGTCATGCTGTAAGCCATAATATTGTATTGTAGATTAATTTTGGAGGACTTTTACATGAGTGATTTAGCAGCAACAAACTGCGGAGGATGCGGCGGATGTGGAGATAACTGCAATTCTATTGTATGGATTATCATTCTCCTTCTCCTCTTTGACGGAAATAACGGATGTGGATGCAACAATGGTTGTGGAAATGGTTGCAATTCCTTCTGGATTATAATTCTCCTCTTCTTCTGCTGTGGATGTGGCAATGGAACTAACTTCCTCAATGGCTTTGGTTGCGGATGCAACAGCGGATGTGGATGCAACAGTGGATGTGGATGCCAGTAATTATTTAATATGGGGCTGCCTTAAACGGCAGCCCTTATATATTAATTATTATTTCGTTCCATCATACATTTTCCATCTATTTCATATATGGTATTCTCTTCTTCAACAAGTATATTGCCATTGTCCTGAACATCCATATTAATTACCATATCATAATTCCTTTTTTATATATTATATGGGCTTATTTATTAATTGCTAAGACTTATAGGAATAATTAAGACATATAACCTAATATATATAGAATAAAATATTCCGCCGAGCGTCCACATGAAAGAACTTCCCATAACAGAATTTGATATGCAGACACTGCCACAATTCATACAGCTTGCCAAAGCAATTCTTCCTTTTATGGAATTTAATACCCAGCAGACACTCAGTCCTCTGCTCCGTGCATATGAATTTTCATGTACAATGAACTATTACAGCCGCCCGGAAAGCCTTCGTATTGCGGCATGTTCTGCAAAGCCCCACCTTTCTTTAAACAGTTCCATACAGGATATACTTTCAGATGAAAATATCATGAATGTTATTCTTACTTACTGTCCAGACAATCTCCGGAATATTCTGAGTAATTTTAAGAACTATAATAAAATGTCCGATTTGTTCAACATTTTAAATCGTGATCAGAATGGCAGTAATAGTTTTCTTAATCCTGCCCAGCAAAAAATGTATGAAGCTTATACAGAACAGTTAAACAATCTTAATCTTTAATATTTGGAGGATTTTATGTCAGAATTAGATTTTAGAAAGCAGCTTCTTCTCAACGAATTCAAGACTTTATCCCAGGGAAAGAAAAATGATGAAATCATCCCTCTTCTGTTTGCAATCAATGATAAAGCTAAGAAATCCGGTATAACCTTCACAAAAGAAGATTGTCAGTTAGTCATCAACAGTATGTCTGGGCAGCTAAGCGAAAAAGAGCTCAGGCTTCTGCCTGAGCTTCTCTCTCTTCTTAATATGAATTAATGTTTTATTATTCTTAATTACTTTGCAACAATATTAACAATTCTTCCCGGTACATATATTTCTTTAATAATGTTACCAGAAAGCCTGCTTCCAAGTGCTTCCTTAGCTGCAGCAATTACACTGTCCTTGTCAGCATCCTTTGCAATATTGATAGTAGCCTTAGTCTTTCCATTAATCTGGACTGCTATCTCAACCGTTGACTCAACTGTCTTAGCTTCATCGTATTCAGGCCATGTCTGCTGATATACTCTTCCGTTCTCGCCGATTGCTTCCCACATCTCTTCTGTAATGTGTGGAGCAACCGGATTAAGTAAGATAAGATATGTCTTGAGTTCTCCCTTAGTAATCTTACCTGCCTTGCTGAAATCATTGAGCATAGTCATGAGCTGTGCAATAGCTGTATTGTATTTCAGATTCTCATAATCAAATGAAACTTTCTTAATTGTCTGATGCATCTTTGTCTCAAATTCCTTAGAGAAACCTTCCTCATCAGTCATTATATCCTGAAGCTTCCATACTCTGTCTAAGAATCTGCGGCAGCCCTTAACGCCATCCTCTGACCATGAAGCTGCTGCGTCAAATGCACCGATAAACATCTCGTATGTTCTTAATGTATCTGCACCATAATCTCTTACGATATCATCAGGATTAACAACATTGCCTCTTGACTTACTCATCTTCTCGCCGTTCTCACCTAGAATCATACCGTGGGATGTTCTCTTCTGATATGGCTCTGGGCAAGGTACAACCTTCTGGTCGTAAAGGAATCTGTGCCAGAATCTTGAATAGAGTAAGTGTAATGTTGTATGCTCCATTCCTCCGTTATACCAGTCTACCGGAAGCCAGTACTTAAGTGCTTCCTGACTTGCGAGTGTCTCTGTGTTATGTGGATCTGTATATCTTAAGAAATACCATGATGATCCAGCCCACTGAGGCATTGTATCAGTCTCTCTCTTAGCTGGTCCGCCACAGCATGGGCATGTTGTATTAACCCAGTCTGTCATGGCTGCAAGAGGTGATTCTCCATTATCTGTAGGCATATAACTTTCTACCTCTGGAAGAAGTAATGGAAGTTCGCTCTCATCAACTGGAACATAGCCACATTTGTCACAATGAACAATTGGAATAGGCTCTCCCCAGTATCTCTGACGAGAGAATACCCAGTCACGGAGCTTATAATTAACCTTTGCATTACCAATTCCCTTTTCTGTAAGGAATTCAATCATCTTTTCCTTAGCTTCTTTAACCTCAAGTCCGTTAAGGAAATCAGAATTGATAAGAACACCTGTTGCTACATCTGTAAATGCAGCTTCATTAACATCAACTTCCTCACCGTTCTTAGCTACAACCTGAATAATAGGCAGATTAAACTTCTTGGCAAATTCCCAGTCTCTTTCATCGTGAGCAGGAACAGCCATGATAGCACCTGTACCATAGCTCATAAGTACATAATCTGATACCCAGATTGGAACTTCCTTGCCATTAACCGGATTAACGGCCTTAAGTCCGTCAATCTCTACACCTGTCTTATCCTTTGCAAGCTCTGCTCTCTCGAAATCTGACTTTCTTGAAGCCTGCTCTCTATAGCTTTCTATTTCATCCCAGTTCTTAATCTCGTCCTTATACTTATCAAGATATGGATGCTCTGGTGATACAACCATATAAGTAACACCGAAAAGTGTATCGCATCTTGTTGTATATATTCTTAACTTATCTTCCTTACCAGCAATTGCAAAATCAACCTCAGCACCTGTAGAACGTCCAATCCAGTTCTTCTGCTGTGTCTTAACTCTCTCGATATAATCGACATGGTCAAGTCCTTCTATAAGCTTATCTGCATAATCAGTAATCTTAAGCATCCACTCACTCTTGACCTTACGGACAACAGGTGAACCACATCTTTCACATACACCATTAACTACTTCTTCATTAGCAAGACCTACCTTACATGAAGTACACCAGTTGATAGGCATCTCCTGCTTATATGCAAGTCCGGCCTTAAAAAGCTTAAGGAAAATCCACTGAGTCCACTTATAATAATCAGGATCTGTAGTATTAATCTCTCTGTCCCAGTCAAATGAATAACCAATTGACTGAAGCTGGTCCTTAAAATGATCTATATTATTCTTAGTAACTATCTTAGGGTGAATCTTGTTCTTAATAGCATAGTTCTCTGTTGGAAGACCAAACGCATCCCATCCCATTGGATATAAAACATTATATCCCTGCATTCTTCTCTTTCTTGCTACAATATCAAGCGCTGTATATGGTCTTGGATGACCTACATGAAGTCCCTGTCCTGATGGATATGGGAACTCTACGAGTGCATAATACTTTGGTTTTGAATAATCATTAGTTGCAGCAAAAGCTTTTTCATCCTGCCATATCTGCTGCCACTTCTTTTCAACTGTTTTGTGGTTATATACTGCCGACATAACACATTCCTCCTTAAAAACGCATAAAAACATTCTACACACATCACTTTAATTTGTCAATTAAATAGCCGCCTTTACATTATCGCTTTAAAGTGTTAAAATACCACTATTCACATGAATATTAATATTTCTTACATGGAGGTTATAACATATGAAGACAAAGGTTGGATTCATAGGTTTCGGACTCATTGCAGGAGCCTTAGCCCATGCCCTTAAAGAAAGTGGCAGGGATTATCATATAACTGCCACAAGCAGACATCTAGAACCGGTTAAAGCCGCGGTTGCTGATGGTATTGTTGATGTTGCCGCACCTGCGGTAGATGAAACATTTACACAGTGTGACATAATCCTGTTATGCACACCTGTAATTACTATCACAGAATATCTTACAAAATTAAAAGCCATTGCCAATCCGGACTGCATAATTACTGACGTTGGGAGTGTCAAGACTATCATACATGAAGCAGCAGATTCATTAGGACTTAATGACCGCTTTATTGGTGGACATCCTATGGCTGGCTCCGAAAAAACAGGTTATGAAAATTCAAGTTCATCAATTATAAAAGGTGCAAGGTACATAATCACACCGACCAAAGAAACCAAGCCTGAAAAAATCGAATTCATGAAACAATTTGCATCAGATGTTGGCATGAACCCTATTGTCATGGACTATCATGTACACGATAAATCAGTAGCCGCCATAAGCCATGTTCCACATCTTTTATCAACTGCACTCGTTCATGTAGTATCAGATAATGATGACGAAGAAAAGCACATGCAGTTACTTGCCGCAGGTTGCTTTCGTGACATGTCAAGAGTTGCAGCTTCTTCTCCTGAAATGTGGGAACAGATATGTTTGACTAACAGCTCTGCAATCAGCAACATTCTTGAACAGTATATTGAAATGCTTGAAACAATTAAAGATAACATCGATAAAAAGACCCCAGGCTATGTCGCAAGTCTTTTTGAGATGTCCCGTGAATACAGAAATTCACTTGAAAGCAGACACCCAGAGCACTAAGCCCTGGGTGTTTTTATTTACAATCATCACACCTTGAAACATCCTCCGCCTACGAATTCCCGTAATATAGAATCGATTGGTACGTTCTCGTAGCCGCATGGAAGGAAATAGTTCATGAACTTAAGCAGCCTGTTTGCTTCCTGATATTCAGGGTCAGCTTCTGTTACCTGGAAAAGTATAGGCTCAACGAATGGTTTTAATACACATGGTTCATATGGCATTGCTGAGTTAAACATAACATCCGCCTGCTCCTGGAATGGGAAGATGTTCTTCTCTTCGCCTCTTCTTACAGACTCCCACATTGAAAGAGTCTTCTTTGCAGATGCTCCTCTTGTCCTGTAATCTCTTACAAGCCTTCTTAAAAGTCTTCCATCTGTAGTTGATACCCTGTTATGTTCGTCTACATTAAGCTGTGTAAGTGCACTGATATATATCTTGAACTTACTGTCTATTGGAAGTGAATATGATAATTCATCATTAAGGCAATGGATTCCTTCTATTACAAGAACATCCTCTTCCCCTAACTGTAAGAAATTACCGTTATATTCCTTTCTTCCGAACTTAAAGTTAAATTCCGGCAGCTCCACTTTTTCTCCGTTAAGAAGTCTGGTCATATGCTTATTAAAAAGTTCAATGTCTACTGCATGAAGGTCTTCATAATTGTAATCACCATTCTCATCAATAGGTGTCTGCTCTCTTTCAACAAAGTAATTATCGACAGCAATTGGGTGTGGCTTATATCCATTAGCCATAAGCTGAATTGATAATCTATGTGAAAATGTTGTCTTTCCTGAAGAAGATGGACCGGCTATCATGATGAATTTAGTATGCGGTCTTTTCTTTATCTCATCAACTATCTCAACAATTTTCTGTTCCTGAAGTGCCTCCTGCGTAAGCATAAAAGAAGTCATATCCCCATTAGTTATATGGTCATTAAGTTCTCCAACCGTAGACATGCCAAGCATCTTTGCCCAGCTTGTGCTTTCCTTTAACACATTAAACAGCTTTGTTTGTGGATTAAATTCAGGAACTTCAAGAGGTGCGTTCTTAACCGGAAGCTGTAACACTATTCCCTCGTCATACAGGAATATGTCAAATACCCCAAGCATGCCTGTAGAAGATGCCATATATCCGTAGAAATAATCTTTGTAGCCATTCAGGTCATACACATTAACAAATGAACTTCTTCTGTATTTGAACAGTGATGTCTTATCTGTCATTCCTTTTTCTTTAAAAAGATTCATAGCATCAGATATCTTCATCAGCTCTTTCTTGATTGGAAGATCCTTCTCAACCATACTGTGCATAACTGACTTAACTTCATCTATAAACTCTTTGTCGGGTCTGAAGTCTCCATCAAATGTACAGTACAATCCCTTACTTAAAGAATATTCAACAACAACTCTGTCAATATTCCTGTGTATCTTATCTATGGCTGCAAGCATAAGAAGAACCACGCTTCTTCTGTATGTCTCATTACCTATTGATGTCGAAGTTGTAACAAATGTAACATCACTATCAGGGATATATTCTTCTCCAAGTTCTTTAAGCTTACCATTAACATTAGCGAGTATAATCTCATCCTTATATTCGTTCTGCTTCTCTGCTGCAAGCTGTGCCAGTGTCATTCCCATAGCATCCTCCTCTTACGCATCAGTCATAATATGACAATGCATCCATAATTATATTATTCTTCTGCGAAAGCTGCTGTAATCTTAACTTAACCGTAGGATTACTCTCATCTTTCTTAAGACTGTTACTTATCCCATCATTAGTCTCTTTCTCTTTTATAAGATATTCATAAAGAGTCTTATCTTTGTTCTCTAAAAGCTTCCATCCGTACTGATATTGCGTCTCACTATATTCAGAATAAACATTTTCGTCTGACTTTCTGCATTTGATAATAAAATAATACTTACCGTCTTCCTTAAGCATCTTCTCATCATCAACAACCAATCTCTGTGAAACAAGAAAATGTCTGAAATCTCCTACTTCTGACTGCGGTGATACTATAAGTGTTGTATTCCGGGTAATAACATTCATTCCCTTAGTTACAATATCAGCTATAAGCCTTCCACCCATACCACATATGGTTATAATATCAGCTTCATTCTCTGAAAGCTTTTCCAATCCGTCTGAAAGTCTTGTCTGTATTCTGTCCTCTAAACAATTATCACATATATGCTTCTTTGCTTTTTCGAGCGGACCTTTTCTTAAATCCATCGCAATAGCAGACGGAGCTATTCCTTCCTGCACAAGATATATAGGAAGATAGCCGTGGTCTGTACCTATGTCAGCCACGACTGCGCCCTTATTACACATATGTGCAACTGTTCTTAATCTGTCCGATATTCTTACCATAGCTTAATCCTAATCAAGATAATCTCTTAACTTACGGCTGCGGCTTGGGTGTCTTAACTTTCTTAATGCCTTGGCTTCAATCTGTCTGATACGTTCTCTTGTTACATTGAATTCTTTACCAACTTCCTCAAGAGTTCTTGCTCTTCCATCATCCATACCGAATCTTAATCTTAATACCTTCTGCTCTCTTTCTGTAAGAGTTCCAAGTACTTCAACAAGCTGTTCCTTAAGAAGTGTAGAAGCTGCTGCCTCTGCCGGAACAGGAACATTATCATCCTGAATGAAATCTCCAAGATGGCTGTCTTCCTCTTCACCAATAGGTGTCTCAAGAGATACCGGTTCCTGCGAAATCTTCTGAATCTCTCTTACTCTCTCTACAGGAATATCCATATTCTCTGCAATCTCCTCTGGTGATGGTTCTCTTCCAAGTTCCTGAAGCAGCTGTCTCTGTACTCTTACAAGCTTGTTAATTGTCTCTACCATATGAACAGGAATTCTTATAGTACGGGCCTGGTCAGCTATAGCTCTTGTAATAGCCTGTCTGATCCACCATGTAGCGTATGTACTGAACTTGAATCCTTTTCTGTAATCGTATTTCTCAACTGCCTTTATAAGGCCTAAGTTACCTTCCTGAATAAGATCAAGGAACTGCATACCACGTCCAACATAACGTTTTGCAATACTTACAACAAGTCTTAAGTTAGCTTCTGCAAGTCTTTTCTTGGCTTCCTCATCTCCTTCTTCCATTCTCTTGGCATACTCAATCTCTTCATCAGCACTAAGAAGAGGTACTTTACCTATCTCCTTCAGATACATTCTTACCGGATCATCAAGACCGATTCCATCAGGAACAGAAAGATCTATCTTCTCAATATCAATCTCATCTTCATCATCAAGAATAATATCCTCATCTTCATCAGGTACATCATTCATTCTTACATCTACTTTCTTTAGCTCAAGAATTTCAAATACCTTCTCCATTCTGTCAGCTTCAAAATCTGTATCCTGAAAATATGTCATAATTTCCTGATAATCAAGTACATTCTTTTTCTTCTTGGCTATTGCAAGAATACCCTCTATCTTCTCCCAGAATTTAGCTTCCTGTGCTTCTGCATCATCTGCGTCACTGTTTTCTGTCTCTTCTTTTACTTCTTCTTTAATCTCATCTTTCTTAGTTGTCTTCTTTGCTGCTGCTTTTTTTGCAGGAGTCTTCTTTTCTGTTGTCTTTTCTTCCTTAGTCTCCTTAACATTCTCTTCTAATGTTTCTACCATTTTCTTAGCCATTTCTCTTCTCCATTCTTCTTCGCGTAACACGCTCTATATATTTATAACTTAATATGAATCTGATTCAGCTTCTGCTGTTCAATTATTATCTCCTGCATACGCTTCGGGTCTACAGTCTTATTAAGTTCATGATTAAGGCTGTTAGCCTTAATTCTGATAACAATGTCATTAAGAGTCTTTTCTCTTTCCAGATTATTAAGGCTCTCATCCAGGTCTGCCGAAAACATTGCTGCGACTTCCGTATGTTCTTCTGTTGTTGCATAATCAGCTATAATTGCAGCAGGGCTTATATTTCCTGTCCCATACTGTTCATATACTTTCTCTGCCACCCCCGAAAATAACGGGTCAATAAAATCCTCTGGCTTAATGTAAGCTACAACCTTATCAAATATGTCCCTGTCACTTATGAGCCATGTAAGAAGCATTTTCTCTGCCTGTCTTAAACCATCTTCACGCTTCTTCTTCGGCTTACGCTCAACAGTTGGCTGCGGAGTACCTGCACCTGCATTTCTTGAAATAATCCCTTCCTGATTACCAAGTCTTGATACCATCTGCCTCATGCCATCTTCTGGTATCATAAACTGCCTGCACACTGCTTTAAGGTAATTATCACGTTCCAGCTTTTCTTTAAATGTAACAAGCTTTGCTGCAACCTCTCTTTCAAATGCAGTCTCGCTTTCCGGATCCCCCCTGTCGTAATTTCTTAACATGGTTCCTATCTCATACATAAAGCTGTTCTCAGCATTATCAATTCTTTCCTGAAAAGCCTCTGCGCCCATAGCCTTGATGAATTCATCAGGATCCTTATACGGCCTCATATTAATTACCTTCGTTGAAAGTCCTGCTTCTTTAAGAAGAGGTATAGCACGAAGTGCCGCCTTAACTCCTGCCTCATCACTATCATAGGTTATAAGCACATTATCAGTATATCGCTTAAGCAGTCTTGCATGTCCCGGCGTAAGTGCCGTTCCAAGTGATGCAACAGCCTGATTAAAGCCTGCCTGATGCATTGATATAACATCCATATAACCCTCGCATATTATCATGTTAGGTTTTCTTGATGTTCTTGCTATATTAAGACCATACAGATTACGGCTTTTATCAAACAGCCTTGTCTCCGGTGAATTAAGATACTTAGGCTTCGCATCGCCCATAACTCTTCCACCAAATCCGATGACCTTATTATTAATATCCATAATTGGAAAAATTACTCTGTTCCAGAACTTTTCATGAATACCTCTCTCATAGGTAAAAAGTCCTGATTCCTTAAGAATATCATCATCATATCCTTTTTCCTTCAACAACTTGTACAGATTGCCTGTTGACTGGGTTGCATAACCCAGACCAAAGCTGTTAATCGTGCTGTCTGATAATTCTCTCTTCTTAAGATAAGCAAGTCCGGCTTTTCCATTCTCACTACGAAGCTGCCTGTAATAATATGTAGCAGCAATCTTATTAATCTCTAAAAGCCGGTCCCTTATTCCTCTTTCTTTTCTGTCCTCTTCTGACATTGAAGTCTCCGGCAGGGCAACTCCGGCTCTCTCGCCTAACATTTTAACTGCCTCTAAGAATGTCATATTCTCATATTCCATGACAAATGTTATGACATTACCACCAACTCCGCAGCCAAAGCAGTGATATAACTGCCGCTGTCCTGAAACTGAAAATGATGGTGATTTTTCATTATGAAACGGACACAGTCCGGTATATGAACTTCCATTCTTCTTCAACTTCACATACCCGGAAATAACATCAACAATATCATTCCGGGATATTACTTCATCTATTACTTCTCTTGAATACATTACTTCATCCCTTCCAGGCCTTTGGTACAAAGATTTCCTGAAACTTGCTTATTGAATACTGGTCGCTCATGCCAGCTATATAATCACACACAACCTGCTCCGGTCTTTCATCAAATTCTGTTATGAATCTCTTATATGTATCCGGCAGTTTATCTGTGTTCGCAACATAGTATCTGTACAATTCTGTTATCAGCTTATCTGCTTTCGCTTCCTCACTCTTTGCTGTAGGATTAAGATACAGACTTTCAAACATAAATTTTCTTAAATCCGTCATTGCCTTATGCACCGGATCTGACATAACAATATCATTCTTTCCAAGACTGTTTACTACAATGTCACTAATCATGGTGTTAAGTCTTTCCTTAGTTGAATTGCCAAGAACATATGTGTATTCAGAAGGTATGTCGCTTTCCTTTAATATACCTGCTCTTATGCCATCATCTATATCATGATTAATGTATGCTATTTTATCTGAAAGTCTTACAGCTTTTCCCTCCAGCGTTGACGGATTACCTGATGTTCTGTGATTAACTATACCATCTCTTACCTCCCATGTGAGGTTAAGACCTTTTCCATCTTTTTCAAGCAATTCCACAACTCTTATACTCTGCTTATAGTGCGCGAATCCCATAGGGCATAATGAATTAAGTGTTCTCTCACCTGCATGTCCAAATGGTGTATGTCCTAAATCATGTCCCAATGCTATTGCCTCTGTCAGATCTTCATTAAGATTAAGCGCCCTTGCGATACTTCTCGCAATCTGGGCAACCTCTAAGGTATGAGTCAGTCTTGTTCTGTAATGATCACCTTCTGGCGCAAGGAATACCTGCGTTTTATGCTTTAATCTTCTGAATGCCTTACAATGAATAATCCTGTCTCTGTCTCTCTGATAAATAGTCCTCATCGGACACTGTTCTTCCTCCCTGTCACGCCCACGCGACTGGTCAGAAAAACTGGCATATGGACTGAGTATCAGATGTTCCCTTTTTTCCTGTTCCTCTCTTATGTTCATCTGCATGTGCCTCCCGCACCGAAACACTAATTTTAACGCTCACAATTTATTTATTCAACAAAACTTTTGATTTTCCTTTTTTATTTTTTAAAATTTTTCACATTTTTATCTTAAAAAATATAATTTATTAACATCACGGACTGAAAAATCCACCAAAAGCCCCTGCAGCCACACATGCAGCTACTGACATGGCGATATTATTACTACTGTCCGGTACCTGTTTCTTCATTATTGCAGCTATTACCAATAACACTGTAATATACACTGCTCCATATATAATTCCTGCAGCAACTCTCCTCCTTTTTATCATCCATGCACTAAGCATTGCACCGGTAAAGCTTCCTGCCACATATATTCCAAATATAATATTATCAACCGCTTTCTCGTCAAGTATAAATTTTCTCATAAAATATGTAAGAAGTCCTAGCATAAGCAGAGTTATAACATATCCTGCAATAAGAGATTTCAACATTTTTCTTATATAATCCATTGATTTCCTTTGTTGTCCTCTTTTTATTAATTGTATGATTAAAAATGTTATCTTATGATTATCTCCTGTTTTCTTTAATAGCACTTGACGGCACAATGTGCGTACTGTAGAATGAAAAGAAATATTTTAATTTTATGACTGGAGGGATTTTTCTTGGATACGGATAGTATCATCCAACTTATTGCAATTGTTATTTTATTGGTTTTATCAGCATTTTTCTCATCTGCAGAGACTTCATTTATCACTGTGAACAGAATCAAAGTGCTGTCTTTAGTTGAAGAGGGTAATAAGAGGGCTGCTCTTGTAATTAAGATTATTGACCAGCCGGCAAAGATGCTCTCTGCTGTTCTTATTGGCAATAACATAGTCAATATCAGCTGTTCTGCATTAGCTACATCATTTACAATCAGTGTATGGGGTAATAAAGCGACAGGTATTGTTACCGGTGTTCTTACGCTTCTTGTTCTTATATTTGGTGAGATTACACCTAAGAATACTGCCAACATGTATGCCACTAATATGGCAATGGCTTATGCTCCTATAATATGGGTGCTTATGATTGTTCTTACACCCGTTATATTCATAGTAGACCACCTTGCAGGCTTCTTCTTATGGTTATTAAGAATTGACAATAACAAGAAGAAAGATATATTTACTGAGGATGAGATACGAACCATTGTTAATGTAAGCCAGCAGGAAGGTGTAATTGAATCTAATGAAAAGAAAATCATTAATAACCTCTTTGATTTTGGTGATTCAACAGCTAAAGATGTTATGATTCCAAGGATTGATATGACTCTTGCTGATGTCAACTCATCATATGATGATATAATTTCTCTGTTCAGGCAGACAATGTATACACGTATTCCTATTTATGAGAATACACCTGATAATGTAATTGGCATTCTTAATATTAAGGATTTAATTGTCAATCCTTCTGATAACGATACATTTAACATAAGGAACATTATCAGAAAGCCATTCTTTACATTTGAGCAGAAGAATACTTCTGACCTGTTTAAGGAAATGCAGTTAAGTTCAACAAGCATTGCCATTGTCCTTAGCGAATATGGAACAACATCAGGAATGATTACTACAGAAGACCTGCTTGAAGAGATTGTTGGTGAAATCCGTGATGAATATGATACTGACGAAAAGGAAGCTTTATCTAAGATTAATGATACTACATACAGAGTTGATGGTTCATTTAAACTCGACGATTTAAACGATGAACTTGGCACTAAACTTGAATCTGAAGATAATGATTCAGTTGGTGGACTTATCGTTGAAAGACTTGACAGACTTCCTAAAGCCGGTGATAAAATCACTGTTGATAATGTCTGGATGTTTGTCGAAAAGGTTGCTTCTAACAGAGCTGAATCTGTTATTGTAAAGATTATACCTGAGAAGAAAGACGAAACTAAAAAAGCTAATTAATTTTATAAAAAATGCTGTGCATTAACATCATCTTGTTAACGCACAGCATTTTTATTATTAATATTGATTATATTACTGATTAAAGCGCCTTGATTCTTTCAAGTGCCTTAACTGTGTTCTCGTATGAACCAAATGCTGTCAGTCTGAAGTATCCTTCACCACTTGGTCCGAAGCCTGAGCCTGGTGTACCAACAACATTAGCCTTCTCAAGAAGGTAATCGAAGAATTCCCAGCTTGTCATCTTATCTGGAGTCTTTAACCAGATATATGGTGCATTGACACCACCTGATACTGTGTATCCTGCTGACTTAAGTCCTTCAAGTATTGTCTTTGCATTATTCATGTAGTAAGCAATCTGCTCACCTGTCTGCTTCTGTCCGGCTTCTGAATAAACTGCCTCGCCTGCTCTCTGTACAATGTATGGAGCACCATTAAACTTAGTTCCATGTCTTCTTGCCCAGAGGCTGTGAAGTGTTACATCTCCACTCTTAAGGTCCTTAGGAATAACTGTGAATCCAAGTCTTACACCTGTAAATCCTGCATTCTTAGAGAATGATCTAAGTTCGATTGCACATGTTCTTGCACCATCACACTCATAAATTGTATGAGGAACATCTGGTTCTGAAATATATGCTTCATATGCTGCATCATAGATAATAACAGCTCCAACCTTGTTAGCGTAATCAACCCATTTCTGAAGCTCATCCTTAGTGATTGTTGAACCTGTAGGATTGTTAGGGAAGCAGAGATATATAATATCTGGTGTTTCCTTTGGAAGCTCTGGCGCAAAGTTAGTCTCTGCTGTACAAGGCATATATACAACATTGCTCCATGCCTGCTTCTCTGGAATATAATCTCCTGTTCTTCCTGCCATTGCATTAGTATCAACGTATACAGGATATACAGGGTCGCATACTGCAATCTTATTATCTACTGAGAAGATATCTCCAATATTACCTGAATCAGACTTAGCTCCGTCTGATACAAATATCTCATCTGCTGATATATCACATCCACGTTTCTTGTAATCATGGTCTGCAATTGCACTTCTTAAGAACTCATATCCAAGATCAGGTGCATATCCGTGGAAAGTCTCTGCATGTCCCATCTCATCAACTGACTTGTGTAAAGCATCAATAACTGCTGGTGCTAATGGCTGTGTAACATCACCGATACCAAGTCTGATGATTTCCTTATCAGGGTTAGCCTGCTGATAAGCTGCTACCTTCTTGGCGATTGTTGAAAATAAATAGCTTCCTGGAAGCTTTAAATAATTATCGTTAATCTTAAACATATATTCCTCCTTATTTTCTGCCTTGTTTTACAAAACTAACGCCTATTATACATCATTTTTCTTTATGTTCCAAGATAAAATCTTGATAATCTTTCATATTCTGTATTGATAGCCTGTAGAAGATCTTTATCTCCATGCATATTATCAGGATGATATATCTTTAAAAGCGCCTTATAACGCTTTTTTAAGGATGCTGTATCCTCAACCCCCTTAAAGAATATCTTTACATTTTCAGCATTGGACATACTGCGCCTTGCCTCACGGTAAACCTTGTCCTTATATATAAGCTTTTCCCGCTCGAACTTATCTTTATCAATTGCAAGCTGTCTTGTTTCCCTTTCCAGAATATTCCATTTTTGTTCAAATAAATCTCTCTGACTCTCAAGCTGTTTTTTTAGCAGCATATTCTTACTCTGCTGTCTCTGAAGCATTCCCATCTGAATCTCAATGAGTTTTCTCTCATCTTCCAGATTTCTGCTTAATTCCTGCAGCCTTATATTCTCTTTAAACAGCCATTTCTTCTTCTCATCTTCACTGCTTAGTTCATCAAACATTGCAACCTCCATATAAGTTCCCCATCAAGCCAGCCGCAAAATATATCTGATCAGATTCCACTATGAAACCAGAAAACCTTCAATGGCTTTTCTGAATCAACCGTTTTCATTGTATGCCTGACACCCGGTAATGCTATGAATGAATCCCCCGCTTTAACCTTAAACTCTTCGTTGTCAAGCCTGACAAAGCCATTTCCTTCCAACACAAAAAACCCCTCCTGATCATCATGAAATCCAGGTTCCGGATTAAACTCTGTTTCTGAGCATATTGTAACTCCTGAACAACAGCCATTGATACATCCATTAGCCTCTGTAAGGAATTTAACGCTTCTCCTTCCTTCTTCTCTTGCGGCAAGTGCTTCTTCCAATGTTATATATGGTTTCTTCATAATTAATCTCCTTCAGATATATAAAAAACGGAGTCCCAGACATATGCTGTAAGACCCCGTTTTATTATGTTCTCTATTCTGCCTGTTACTTATTCTCGTATCTTAAAAGTTCTGTATATGCAAGAAGGAATGGTCCTACACCCTTTGCATCATCTTCTACGATTGGCTCTGACATATAATAATCATATGTACCAGGTCTTCTTCCATTACCACCAAGTCCTGCAACAAGACAGATACCACCGAGTGATAATGAACCATCTTCATTAGTCTTAAGGTATCTTTCACAGATGCCATCAATTGCTTTCTTGGCATACTGTGCGTAATCATCAGAAAGATATCCAAGACGTATAGCCTTAAGAAGTGCATATGCCATAATTGAACTTCCGCTTGTCTCAAGATAGTTCTTATCCATACCACCATAATTAACTACCTGATACCACATACCACTCTCATCCTGATACTTAAGCATTGAATCAACAAGATCCTTAAATGCATCCTCAAGCATCTTGCATTCAGCATCATACTTATGATCCTTATTATCTACCTGATCAAGTGTATCAATAAGTGCCATTGTATACCAGCCAATAGCTCTTAACCAGCTGTGCTGTGATAAACCTGTAACCTTATCACACCAGAATGCTTCCCTGCTTGTATCCATTGCATGGAAGTAAAGTCCGTTAATAGGATTTCTCATATTCTCAATTACGAACTTGAACTGTCCGAAAATATCAGAGTAATTCTTTCTGTTATTGTATCTTGTCTCATATTCAAGATAGAATGGAAGTCCCATATAAAGACCATCAAGCCATACCTGATTAGGATATATATCCTTATGCCAGAAGCTTCTTGCTTCATTCTGGCATCTAGGCATAATCTCTATCTGTGAATATACTAAATCTGCTGCCTTCTTATACTTTTCCTTACCTGTAAGATCATATAATTCAAATAAAGTCTTACCAGCATTAACATTATCAATATTCTTCTCACCAATGCTATAGCCATCTATTGTACCATCTTCAAAGACTCTGTAATCTATAAAATCATCTGCAAACTTAAGATACTTTTCATCCTTGGTTAAGTCATACATCTGAAGAACTGCTTTAATCATACAGCCATCAATATAGTTCCACTTTGACTTAAGCCCCTGCTTAATCTTTTCAATGTTCCATACAGGAGCATCTGGTGTGCTTTTTTCCAGAAGCCCATCAATATACTTTACTACTGCGTCCATTATTTCTGTCTCCTTATCAACTTAAATGGGAAAATATATATGCTAATTTTACCCATATTTTATAGAAATTGTACACTAAAAATCGCCTTTAATCAACCCATTTTTAACAAATATAGCCAAAAGCACAGATTTTTATTGACTATATGCTGATTAAATACGAAAATATAATCAATAATTCATTGTAAATGCTTTTATAAAAACATCTCATTTATTTTATATAAAGTTATTATTCAGAAAGGTCAGATTATGAAAACAGGAATTGTATTTGAAGGTGGCGCATTCAGAACCATTTTTTCGTGTGGTGTTATGGATGCCATGTTAGAAAATAAAATTATGCCTGATTACATGATTGGTGTATCAGCCGGTGCTGCATACGGTGTATCAATGGCATCAGGACAGATTGGAAGAAACTTAAAGATTCTTATTGATTATAGAAATGATAAACGATATGTGGGACTTAGCAACATGGTTCACAGGGATAACCGTTCTCTTTATGGGCTTAATTTCACATTTGACACTATTCCAAATGAACTTGTGCCTTATGATTATGATGCATTTCACAGATATAAAGGTACTTTCAAATGTGTTGTAACTAATGTACTCACCGGAAAACCTGAATATAAAACATTCACAGGATATGACCGCACCAACCAGCTTTTACGGGCAACATGTGCTCTCCCATTGGCTTTTCCTCTTATATATCTTGATGGAACACCTTACCTTGATGGTGGTTTAAGTGATTCCATACCTTTTGAAAAAGCATTTGAAGATGGCTGTGACAGTGTTATTGTTGTTCTTACCCGCCAAGCAGGTTATCAGAAGCAGACAACCAGCTCAGTGCGGACCCTTGCAAGAGCATTCCTTAAATATCCTGAAATCCAGCGTGATATTCTTCTTCGTGCTGAACGCTACAACCGATGCCTAAAACGTCTTGAACGCTACGAAAAAGAAGGCCGCTGCCTCGTTATCCGCCCTACTAAGAGCAAGGGCTTTGGAAAGATTGAAAAGGACTTTAACAAGATTCTTTCAATGTATAACGATGGATATAACCAGACTTATTCGTTAATCAATGAAATACAGAGGTTTTATCATTAATATATGTAGAAGTACCTGTATTTTAGTCTGATAACCTCAGATATTACTCACCTTGTGTAAGTAATATCTGCCATTTGCAGAGCTTTTTATATTGCAGAAAAGCAAACGCGCTTCGCTTGAACGAGCTTTTCTGCAATACCCTTTTGCAAATGGCAGCATAACTTACACTGGGTTCGTAATAATTCAGTTATCAGACTAAAATACAGGTACTTCTTTATATATAAATAATAAATTCTTAAAAATTTCCGAACACAAAATCTTTTACTATTCCGATTGCTTCTCTTACCATATAGTTTATGAATAGTACATGGTCGCTTTCTGCTGGCATTCCACAGGTATTGTTTAACCCTGCATGTCTGGCAAGAAGGCGGCTTCTTGCTATATGAAAGTTGTTGGTTGCTATGCCAACCAGTGAATCTTTATTCTCTATGTATTGTACTGAATACTTCATGTTCTCTGATGTATCTGTTGACTTATCTTCCTGTATTATGCGCGAGCCGTCTATTCCTTTAGATACCAGATAATTATACATTGCAAATGCTTCTGTTGTATTCTCACCTTTTCCCCTGCCGCCTGATACTATTATTGTTGTATCAGGGTTATCTATTGCATAGGAAACAGCAACATCTAACCGGTTCTTAAGTGACCTTGTTATGTGGTCTCCTCTTATCTGGCAGCCAAGTACTATTATATAATCACAGTTATCCTGTGGCTTTGCTGTCATTCCTTTTATTATTAATGCTTCAATGAAAATAAACAGCGACACACCAGCTGCCATTATCACTATAAAACAGATTCTTAAGGCCTTTGCCACATGAATTATGCCTTTGATTTCTAATACTCTCACTGCAAATATCAGTCCAAAAAAGACAGCGCCCATCATCCATATAAATATAAATGATGAGCCTATCCCTGCATATGTTGCACACACTATATAATATCCCAGGCATATAAGTGCCAGCACAAGCCATATTGTATACATAAAGCTACTATTCTCCGTTACATTTTTCATACTTTATTCCACACTCATGAATTAATTATCCTGCATAATCCACATTTTTACCTGAAAGTTCAGGATAATCTGCTGATTTCTGGTTTTGTCCGTAGGATGTGGCAGGATATTTAATCGCAGTATTGGTGACACCACCTGATACATACGACCTTCCGCACTCCGGACAGACAGCCGTTTTAAGTGTAACTGTCGCATTCAGTACTTCTCCATCTTTGCTGGCAGCCTTCCTGTTTGCATTAGAAACATGCTCCTGTTCATGTGCCATAACCTTTGTGGCCGCTGCTGACGGGTCAATATGTGTAGCACTCTTAAACGAAACATTTGTCTCGTCAGAACCGTCCTTATATTCCCTGTTCGCACATGTTTCACATTCCACCTGTCCGGAACGCTTCATTGCTTTAAGTCTTGCAGGACTTATATCCTGTGTATCTACACCTGCTACATTAACAGACAGATTTCTATTCATATCATTAACGCCGTTAATCATCATCTTAATGTGCACCCCTTTCATGTAAAATGTTTAAACAATATATCTGTATTTAATATAACATAGTTTGATAATTATGCTAGTTTTTTTTAATGTAAAAGTTTAATATAGACCTATAATTAATATAGAAATGAGGTATTATAAATGTTTACATTCAACAAAGATGTTACAGCAACTAACTGCGAACCTGGTGTTACAAGAAAAATATTATGCTACTCTGATGACCTTATGATGTGCGAAATTCATTTTGAAAAAGGTTCTAAGGGCAATTTCCATAGCCACAAGCATCTACAGATTACTTATATTGCTAAGGGAAGCTTTGAATTCACTATCGGTGATGAGACTAAAATCGTTAATCAGGGCGACAGCGTATACATGCCTTCTGGCGTAACCCATGGTGTTACATGTCTTGAAGAAGGAATCCTCTGTGATGTATTCAATCCTATGAGAGAGGATTTTCTTAAGTAAAAGGAGACTATAATCAATGAAGGTACCATTTAATATTAATCTTTCAGGTAAAACTGCTATTGTAACTGGAGGAAGCGGAACTCTCTGCTCAGCCATGGCATATGGACTTGCCGTATGCGGTGCTAAGGTTGCAATAATCGGACGTAACAAAGAAAAGCTTGCTTCTATTTCTGAGAAACTTACTAAAGATGCCCTGGATGAATATAACAAAAATGTTACTATTAAAGGCTACAGCTGCAATGTAATTAATAAAGATGAACTTACAGCTGCTTATGAAACTATTAAGAATGAACTCTGCAGCTGTGATATTCTTATTAATGGTGCAGGCGGTAACCAGCCTGGTGCAATTACTTCCATCGAGATGTTAAAGAAAGAAAAAGAAGATTCTGACTATTCTTTCTGGAATCTTGATGAAGACAGAATCCGTGATGTTATGGATCTTAATTACATGGGAACTCTTCTTCCTATTCAGGTATTTACTAAGGATATGGTTGAAAAAAGAAGTGGCAGTATTATCAATATTGCTTCTGTAACTTCTATTCTTCCTCTTACTAAGGTTATGGCTTATGGCAATGCCAAGAGTGCTATTCTTAATCTTACACAGTGGCTTGCTGTACATTTTGGCGAAAGCGGCATCCGATGCAATGCAATTGCTCCGGGATTCTACGCTGCCGAGCAGAATCATGATCTCTTATTCAATGCTGATGGCTCATATACAGACCGTGCCAGAAAGATTATTGCCGGAACACCTATGGGACGCTTTGGCAATCCTGAAGAGCTTATTGGTGCTGCACTCTTTCTTGCAAGTGATGAAACAGCCAGCTTTGTCAATGGTATAGTGTTACCTGTTGACGGCGGATATAGTGCTTATAGCGGAGTGTAGGATTCTTTAGTTGGAAACTGTATATAATTCAGGGCGATGTCAGTTTTGACATCGCCCTTTTTGTTGCGTTTTTTGTTCATTGGACTTTTTGCGTGTTTTTCTGAGCTTCAACATCCAATCCGTCACTCTTTCTCGTTCCGTTTGGACTTTTGCTTGCATTCCCACTGCTTCAACGTCCAATCTGACACGTTTTTTCGTCCCTTTTGGACTTCTTCTGTGACTTTCTCCACTTCAACGTCCAATCTGACACGTTTTCTCATTCCGTTTGGACTTTTGCTTGCTTTCCCACTGCTTCAACATCCAATCCGACATGTTTTCTAGTCCCTTTTGGACTTCCTCTGTGACTTTCTCCACTTCAACGTCCAATCCACCACGCCGCCTCACAATAAACCATCTCCAATCTCACAAATGCCTACACTACAACTCAGCCCTGATAATCTCAACTGCCTTAACCATATTCTTAAGGCTTGCTTCTGTCTCTGGCACACCTCTTGTCTTAAGTCCGCAGTCTGGATTTACCCACAGCTTGTCTTTGTCTATCTTTGTAAGCATTATCTTTATTGCACGGGTAATCTCTTCAACCGATGGTATTCTTGGAGAGTGAATGTCGTATACTCCAGGTCCTACCTCTGTTTCAAAATTGTTTTCTCTTAATGAGTCAAGAATCTGAAGGTCTGAGCGTGATGCTTCAAATGTGATAACATCAGCGTCCATATCGTCTATTGCTGGGATTATATCTGTAAATTCACTGTAACACATATGAGTATGTATCTGTGTTTCAGGTTTTACACCGCTTGCTGTAAGTCTGAATGCTGGTATTGCAAACTCAAGATATTCTGTATTCCAGTCAGATTTTCTTAATGGAAGCTTTTCTCTTAAAGCTGCCTCATCAATCTGAATAATCTTAATTCCATTTGCTTCAAGGTCAAGCACCTCATCTCTTATTGCAAGTGCAATCTGCGAAATTGATTCCTTGATTGTAATATCTTCTCTTGGGAATGACCAGTTAAGAATTGTTACCGGACCTGTAAGCATTCCTTTCATTATCTTATCTGTAAGTGACTGTGCATACACAGACCACTCAACTGTTATCGGCTTCTTGCGGTAAACATCTCCCCATATAACAGGTGGTTTAACACATCTTGTTCCATATGACTGAACCCATGCTTTCTCTGTAAACAGAAAGCCTCCCAACGCTTCACCGAAATATTCAACCATGTCATTTCTTTCGTATTCTCCATGAACAAGTACATCAAGTCCGATTTTTTCCTGCCATCTGACACATTCTTCAATTTTCTTCTTATTAAATTCAACATACTGTTCTTCGCTGATTTCACCCTTACGGAATGCTGAACGGTTGGCCTTAACATCTTTTGTCTGTGGAAATGAACCGATTGTAGTTGTAGGCAGCTTCGGTAATGCAAATTCTTTCTTCTGAAGCTGCTGTCTCTCACTTCTTGCAGGAAGCCTTCTGTAATCTGCCTCTGTAACTTCCTCAAGTCTTTTCTTGACAGCTTCATTATCACATTTTCTTGTACCTGCAAATAGCTTCCTGTTTGTCTTGAATCTTTCATCTTCTTCAATATTTCCACACTCATCAAGCCTGCTTAATTCCTTTAATTCCACAAGCTTCTCCTCTGCAAATGCGAAGTAATTCAGATATTCATCCGAAAGTTTATTCTCATGCTTTAATGTATATGGAACATGCTGCAGCGAGCATGATGTTGACAAAACTGTCTGTATTCCCTTATCTTCAAGCTTTTTAAGCACATTTAAAGTCTTTTCATAATGATTCTTCCAGATATTTTTTCCATTGACAAGGCCCGCAAATAATACTTTGTCCTTTGGAAATCCATATTTCTCAATGAGTTCTGCTGTCTTCTTTCCCTCAATAAAATCAAGTCCGATTCCGTCAAACGACAGCTTGACAATATCTTCATACACATCTCTCACGTCTCCGAAATATGTCTGAAGCAATATTTTGCAGGACTTCTTCTTACCTAAAATATCACTATACATTTTGACAAACAGTTCTCTGTCTTCTTCTGTCATGTCCTGTACAAGTGCCGGCTCGTCAAACTGAAGCCACTGAATTCCTACAGCTTCACATTTGCTATAAACATCTTTATATGCTTCAATAAATGCATTGATAAAATCATCTGCCCTCTTCTTGCCTGTAAATCTGCACAGCTTAAATAAAGTATACACACCTGTGATTACCGGTTTTGTCTCTATTCCAAGTTCTTTTGCCTCTGCATATTCTGCCCACAGCTTATTACCTGTAAGTCTTATCTGCGTGCTGTCCTCAGCCTCTGGAACAATATAATGGTAATTAGTATTAAACCATTTCTTCATTGCAAGAGCTTTAACGTCACCGTTCTCTCCCTGATAGCCCCTTGCCATTGCAAGATATTTATCAAGCTCTGAAACCTCAAGTTTCTTGTATCTTTCAGGAATTATATTCAGTAAAAATGCTGTATCAAGCACTATATCATAATATGAAAAATCATTGCTTGTGATATAATCAATTCCTGCCTCTTTCTGTATAAGCCAGTGTGTCTTTCGTAACTCCTTTGCTGTCTGTGTCAGTTCATCTGCACTTATTTCTTTTCTGAAATATTTTTCTAATGCAAACTTTAACTCTCTTAATGTTCCTATCCTTGGATAACCTGCTACTGCTGTCTTCATACCTGCTCTCCTCATTTATAATTTGATGTTGTCATTATAAATTTGAAGAACGCATTTGTATAATACATAAAAAAACAGGTTAGTCATAGTTTAAAACTATGTCCAACCCGTTTTATATACATATAATGACTACTTAAGATACTTCCTTATAGCCTCAAGATATGTATTTCCAAGCCTGCTAAGCATCCCTTTTCTGTGAGTTATGTAACCAATATGCATATCTGATTCATCAGCAAGCGGCACTGCTATAATATCTTTTCCGTTGAGCTTCTTGTCAATAATACCACTACTTACTGTGTAACCGTTAAGACCAATCAGCAGATTAAAAAGTGTTGCCCTGTCACGGACTCTTATGTTCTTCTTTCTTGCTGTTTCTGAGAATATCTCCTCTGAGAAATAGAATGAATTATGTTCGCCCTGCTCAAATGACAGATAAGGATATTCTTCTAACTGCTCATTATGAATGACACTGCTCTCTGCAAGTGGATGTTTTCTGCTTATGAATACATGTGGTCTTGCTGTAAAAAGCTCATGGAATTCAAGTTCATATGCCTTTAAAATCTTTCTAATAACAGCCTCATTAAAATCATTAATGAACAGTATTCCAATCTCACTTCTTAGCCTTGCAACATCCTCGATAATCTCGTAAGTCTGTGTTTCCCTTAAGCTGAAATCATACTCATCCTGCCCGAACTGCTTTATAAGGTCAACAAATGCGTTGACAGCAAAAGAGTAATGCTGTGTTGATATACAATATTGCTTTCTTCCACCATTATCGCCCTTATACTTATCCTCTAAGATTGCCGCCTGGTCAAGAATCTGTCTTGCATACGATAAGAACTCTTCACCTTCTTTAGATACACTTATTCCTTTATTAGTTCTGTTAAATATCGTAATATTCATCTCTTTTTCAAGTTCATGAATTGCATTGGTAAGGCTTGGCTGGGAAATGTATAATTTCCCGGCCGCCTCAGTAATCGTGCCTGTCTCTGCAACCATAACGATGTATCTTAACTGCTGTAATGTCATACGCTTACCTGCCTGTATAATATTTAAAATATTGTAACACATTTTTGTTGTTTTTTAAAAAATATTCTGTTACAATCAACCCGTAAAATAATCTGATTATGAACGGAGGTGGATTTTCATGGATAGTTGCGATCGTATAGGACGAAGTAAGAACTGCGGTGTATACTATAAGTGTAGGCTCGGAATGTGGCTGTCTGTGAGAATCTCATAACCACATTCTAATAAATTGTGCCTTTTATACATCGCATCAGAGGATCCTTACTATCACAATCATCTGTAGCGATGTATTTTTATGCCCAATTAAGGCAAGAAGGAGGTCACAATGAACAAAGTATTATTCCCAAAGAAAGATTATGTAAAAGAACTTGTCAGGTTTTTTAAGTCATCTAAGAATTCACAGAAATTAATTAAGACACTTTCTAAATATCATGAAAAAGATATTGCTGAAGCAATCACTCTTCTTACACCTGCAGAAAGACAAAACATTTACAATGTACTTGATGAACACTTGATTGCTGAGATTTTCTCTTATCTTGATGATGCTGAAAAATATCTTGAAGAGCTGTCATTAGAGAAAGCTGCACGTGTAGTCTCTTACATGGATTCTGATGATGCGGTTGATGTGCTTGACGATTTGTCAGAAACTAAGAAGAATGAAATTGTAGAGCACTTAGACGCTGATGCAAAGGAAGATGTCCAGAAGCTTCTTTCTTATGAGGACGATGAGATTGGTAGCTGCATGACTAATAATTTCATATGCATACCGGATAACCTTACTATAAGAGAAGCCATGAGCGCCCTTGTCAAGCAAGCTGGTGAGCATGACAATATATCAACTATATATGTAGTCAATGGCGCTGACAAGTTTGCCGGAGCAATTGATTTAAAAGATTTAATTATAGCAAGGCAGAATGATAATCTTGCCGACATAATAAGCAGTTCATACCCTTATGTATATGAGCATGAAAATATCAATGAATGTATTGATAAGATTGCAGATTACGAAGAGGATTCCATTCCAGTACTTACTGATGATGGAAAAATATGCGGTATCCTTACTGCAACAGATATCGTTGAACTCGTTGACGATGCTATGGGTGATGACTATGCAAAGCTCGCCGGTCTTACATCTGAGGACGATTTAAGCGAGCCAACTCTTGTAAGTATCAAGAAACGTCTGCCTTGGCTTATTATACTGTTGTTTCTTGGAATGGCAGTTTCATCAGTTGTAGGAATATTTGAATCAGTAGTTGCTGTTCTTCCGATTGTAATATGTTTCCAGTCTCTCGTTCTTGACATGGCTGGTAATGTCGGAACACAGTCGCTTGCTGTAACTATACGTGTACTTATGGATGAGACTTTAAGTGCTAAGAAGAAGTTATCCCTTCTTTTCAAAGAGATGAAGATTGGTTTCATTAATGGTGCAAGTCTTGGAATCATGGCACTTGTATTCTTAGGTTTCTATATTCATATATTCAAGAAATATGCGTGGATGTCAGCATTTTTAATATCTGGCTGCGTCGGATTATCTCTTATTGTTGCTATGGTTGTATCAAGCCTTGTGGGAACAATTATTCCTATGTTCTTCCACAAGATTCACATTGACCCGGCTGTTGCGTCAGGTCCGCTTATCACGACTGTGAACGACCTCGTTGCCGTTGTAACTTATTACGGACTTGCAATGATATTTCTTATTGAGATATTTCATGTGTAATATAAATGTGGTGTCATATTTTAATTGATATGGCACCACATTTTTTACTTTATTTACTCTTTAAATAACCCGAACAGCTTAAGCAGCTTCTGCCAGAAATTAAGGTTCTTGGCTGTATCTGCTGTATCTGTTGCAACCTCTGCAACTCCGTCTGTGTTCTCATTGATTCCACTGTCAAACTGTCCGTAGCTTTCTGTAAGCTGTGTAACCGCAGTCCCTAATTTTAATATATTTACAGAAAGATTGATAAACCAGATACTGCCATGAAAACCTTCTGGCGTAACAACAAACGCTTTGCCGACCTCTTCAATGCTGTAGCTTTTAATGGCAGGCAGGTTATTAATCCTGATGAACTAACTGAGATGGATACCGATGTTTCCGGTATTATTCAATTCAATGATTACAATGAATCTCTTGTCAGAACAAGAGACATTATCAAGAAGTTCCATAATGGTATTGAATTCACTATTCTTGGTCTGGAACTGCAGACTAATCCACACTATGCCATGCCTGTAAGGGCTTTGCTTTATGATGGGCTTGGTTATCTTAAGGAATGTAATGAATTCCGTAATATACACAAGGCAGAGTATGACTTTGACTCCGATACCGGCTTTCTGTCCGGCATGAACAAATCGGACAAGATTCATCCTATAATCACTCTTATATTCTACTATGGAGAATCTCCATGGGATGGTCCTGTCACTTTATCTGGCATGATGACTGACATCCCTGAAGAACTGCGTCCTTTCTTTTCTGATTACAAGATAAATCTTGTTCAGATACTTGATTCAGGACACTATCAATTTTATAATGAAGATGTCAGAAGTGTATTTGACATTACTACAGAAGATATATACAAAGAATCTTCAAGGATTGTCTAAAGAATACACTAACAAATCAATAGACGGCGAAATCATCAATCTGGTAACAACAATTACCGGTTTTTCCAAATTATCAGATATATTTAATGAATTAGACGATGAAGGTGAAACTCCCGTGTGGAAATGTGTTCAGGAGATGGAAGATGAGTGGGTTCAGAAGGGTGTTGCTGAAGGCGAACGTAAAGGAGAAAGCAATTATTACAATGATTGATCTCGGACTGACCAAAGAGCAGATTCTTACTAAATACTCAGAGGAAGATTATTTAAAGGCTGAAGAAGCTCTTAATAATTAGAATAATTAACTTTAAAACCAGACAGGAGCATGTTACCGGGTAAATAGTAACATGCTCCTGTTCTTTATGAAACCTGTCTATGATTAGTAACACAGAACCTGATAATATATACAGCAAGCAGTTCAATTATCACAATAGCCGCAATGATTATCATATATTTATTAAAGATGTGTATATCTGTCAATGTATGCAACAGCCATGAATACATCATACTTGTAAAGCATGCTCCTATCAGACTGTACGCTCTTCCAGTCTCTCCTTCATATTTTCGCATGTTGACATAATTCTGAATAATAAACAAAGCAAGATTAAGTATAAATATAATAATAAGCTGCACATTTATAATTCGTCCTATATTTCCGTCTATCTTCCATGACTGCATTTCATGATTATTAAATATGCCAGTTACAATTATCATCATAATAAAACTGTATGCCATACTTCCAAATCCGATAATATTATATATCCGCTTATGCGCATTTTCTCTATTTGGGTCTGCACCTCCTAATCTTTCTTTCAGAAACACAGCTACAAGAATAACAGCAAATGATATTCCAAGGTAATATATCCCCGAACTGTCAATATGTCCCCTGAATGAGTACCACCCACATATAAGCATATATCCTACGATTATAACAGCAGCGATTCCTATTATATATTCTCTTTTCTTTACCCTATCCTGCAGCTTTGCCACTCTCACAACTTCTGTAACCGCTGTTTCACTGTCGGTATTCTGCTCCTTAATCTCTCCTATTACAATATCCTGAATCCTTATGTCAAGTATTCTTGATAACTCTTCTATAACACCTATATCGGGAAAACTGTCTCCTGCTCGTGTCAACTCTAGAACAAAAAAATTGTTTTTTTTACCCTCAAATATCACTTTCCATTTTTTTACTTCAACTGCATGGAAAAAGTTTTTACTTCCTTTTCTCTTCTTATATGCGGATGGTGTATCAATACCGTGAGCATTTAAGTAATTTGCCACTTCCGTTTTACTTTTGCCCTGTGCGGTCAGTGAAAATATCAGCTTAACCACTTCTGCTGCTCCCGGATCTACAATAATCTTATGCTTATCATTTGGGTCTTTGACATATCCATACCTTAATGCCACACTGCCAACTGCATAACTGTCTGCTGCATAATTTGGTTCGGTGCCGCCCGCATAGTCATAAGCAGGATTGATACTGAACATCAGCATATCCAAAATTCCCATATCAAGCACCTCGTTCACCAGAAGCGGAGTATGGGAAGATAGTCCGATGTGCCTGACCACGCCAGTCCTTTTATGGCACGCCCATAGGCTGCAAAAGGCTTTGACTCCGATAAAGCCATAAAAATTGTTAATTCCGTTTTCTATAGCGGCAGTTATAATTTTTTCGATTTTTTTCACTTGATGCCTGAATGGAACTGGTACCGATTCCAAGAATGCTGACCTGTTCCGTTCCCTTCGGCAGTTTTCGGTATTGCATAAATAGTTTTCCCCCTTTTAATAGTCGATTTCATCCAACCAGTTTTGTATTGTTTTCTGCGACTGCGATATATCATCACGGTACACACCCAGCACATTACTTTCGATCTGACTGTTTAAAAGTACGGCTGAAATATCTTTCACGCTTGACGCAAGCCCTCCCGTTCCATGGGAACAAAACAGCACAACCTTTTTCCCAGAAAGGTCATTCTCTTCCAAAAACGAAAACACCGGCATTGGTGCACTGTACCACCAGTTTGGGTAGCCTAAAAACACCGTATCATACTCTGAAATGTCAGAAACCTTTTCCGTCAGCTTTGGTCTTGCATTTTCCGCTTTTTCATCCGCCGCCCGTTCAAGACAAGCATCATAATCTGCCGGATATGGTTCTTCCACCTTGATTGAAAACAGTTCTCCTCCAACTTCCTGCTGAATCCATGCTGCCATCTGCGCAACATTTCCCGGAGGCTGTACACTGGCTGATGCAGTGGCATCAACTCCTGAAGTGTCTGCAACATTTTCTGACCATGTAAAATAAGCAATCAATATTCTGTTTTCTTCCGAAATCTGCTGCCCATCTTCGCTGCCATCAGATTTTGATTCTGTCACATTTTCTGTAGAGTTTGTTTCCGACATTGAAAGATCGCCGGATTTTTGCGAACCACAAGCGGCAAAGAAACACATCATGAGAAGCAGTAAAAATCCGACATTCCACCTTCTCACAGGCTTGTTACCCATGCTTTCAATTCTTCCTGAGACAACGAGCCATTCAACATTTTTCCTTTCATCAGGATAGCGCCAGGACAGCTCGGTGCAAGTTTTTCATTTGTGTTTCCCATGCCGCTGCCGCCAGAAGTAGCAAAAGGAACGATGGTTTTGCCTGAGAAATCATAACTCTCCAAAAAAGTGTTAATAATCGTCGGTGCAACATACCACCAGATAGGAAATCCGACAAACACCAGATCATACTGATCCATACCTTCCAGTTTCCCGGCAATTTCAGGACGGAATATCGGATCGTTCATCTCCATACTGCTGCGGCTTTTTTTATTTGTCCAGTCCAGATCAGCACTGCTGTATGGCACCTTTGGCTTAATTTCATACAGATCAGCTCCTGCCGCTTCTGAAAGTTTCCACGCTGCCTTTGCAGTCACGCCGCTTGCTGAAAAATAGGCTACCAAAATTTTCTTACTCATAGTATTTTCCTCCGTAAATTATGTTATTGAACTTATTATAAATGAATCTATATTACCCGAAATGTTTTCCATTTCCCTGACTTCTGCCTAAAGAAGAAAATGCCCGCCCGAATGCTCCAGTCACAAACCATTGCAATAGCAATCCCGATCACGCCCATTTTCAAAACAATTCCCAAGAGCCATGATAAAAGCAGACGCACCGCTATTGTAGATATAACCGAAACATACATGGTAAATTTCACATCACCCGCTGCACGCAGCCCATTACTAAGCGCACCGGAAAATGGATATGCTGCTGCATTAAACACGTTATGGATTAAAATCAGCCAGATCACAAGCCGTTTAGTCTCCGGCTGCAAAGCATAAAATTTCATAAAGAATGGAGTCAGAAGAAAAATCAAAAGATTCCATGCCGATGAAATCAGCAATGTGATTCTTGTCAATCTCTTAAAATAATGCTCCGCAGCATCTGCATCCCCATTTCCCATACACTGTCCAATGACCGTTATAAATACGGGACCCATAGCGACTCCCGCCAGCGCAGCCAACGACCAGATACTTTGTGCAACACCATTTGCAGCAATCTGATATGTTCCAAAAAGTGCAACGATACCGCTTAATGCTACTTTGACTAACTGGAACACGCCGTTTTCCATCCCATTTGGAATAGCGATTTTTAGAATTTGTTTCATGAAATCCACATTCCACCGAAAAATCCACTTGCAACGATAGAACACTTCATTTTTTCTCTGAAAACAAAGTACTGTAATCATCACGGCTGAAAATGTCCGAGCGATCAGTGAAGGGTATGCAACACCTGCAACACCTGCACGCAAAACAAATACACCAATGAGATTTCCAATAACATTGATGATATTGGAAATTACCGACAAATACATGGTCACACTGGTTTTTCCAATACTGCGAAAAAGGGCAGCGCCAGCATTGTAAACTGCCAATGCCGGATAGGAATATGCAGAAATCCTAATGTATGTAATACAAGAGTGCATCACAGAATCTTCCACTTTACCGAACATCAGACGAAGCATCCCTTCATTTCCAATCAGAACTATCACTGCGACCAGTATGGAAAAAATCGCAGAGAATGATAGAAGCTGACTGGCGGATTCTACAGCGTCATCATTTTTCTTTCTACCAATATACTGGCTGATCACAACCGCCCCTCCGGATGCCAATGCTGTAAACAGATAAATAAAAATAGTATTGAACTGGTTTACCAGTGAAACACCGGATACCGCTGCTTCTCCAGCGTAGCTGACCACTAGTGTATCCGCCATCCCTACAAGCATTATCAGCAGCTGCTCTAAAAACAGGGGAATAATCATAGCCATCAACTTCTCGTTTGAAAACAGAGTTGTTTGCTGATTCATGCCTTTCCTCCACTAAGATTTTACAATTTATTCTTTTCTTCTGCTCTGTGAGGTTATCTTTCTGAGTCCTTTCACTGTGTAAAAGCTTATAAAGACCCATAGTCCCATCATGGTGATATACTCTGCAAATACAGAAACTGCACTCTGTTGAAAATCAAAAAACACAAACTCCTGTTTAAGGAACATATAGGAGACAATTTTTTGCTTATGGAAACAGTACGCTCCATACCCCGCAATAAAAATTGCTATAAAACGCATCAGCCATACAAATGCAGCAGGGGTTTTCTTTCTGCTCCAAAGTCTGCTGAACATTCCAAGAACCATGCTCCAATGAACCCCCAAATGAATACTCATCAGCACAAATCCCCAATAGGATGCCGCCAGGTGCAAGGTTCTCGCTGTTGCCATCGGTCCATGAATGGGAAGTCCCGCAAAAGCATGACGTGACAACACAATTCCACTGAACCCCAAACACAGCATAGAGATAAGGACACTGATATTGATGAGTGTCTGCATTGTCCGCAGCAGGGTATATTTCCCTTTGAACAGGCTACCATACCACCGGATGTTCAGAATGTTATGTAGCAAAAACAGTACAAGCATCCCTGTTCCAAACCACTCATGAAGCTTCTGTCCGGTGACTTGATAAGCCATCAAACAAAGTAACAGTGCTGTCATCAGTAAATCAATTCCCATCTTTATTTTTAGTTTCATGAGTCATTTGTCCTTTCGTATCATTTAGATAAACCGAGTCCCTGCACCCATTCGCTCACTCTTCTTTCCGCATCGGTTACACTGGAACTGCCAATATGAAGTCCGTCAAGAATGGTTGCATCCGGCTCCATATTTTTAATTTCATCAATTGCATCCGAGAATGCACTGCCACCGGAAGTGCAGAAGGGGATCACTGTTTTCCCACTGAAGTCATACTCGTCAAAAAAGCTGTACATTACCATAGGCATACCATACCACCAGTTGGGGAAGCCAACAAAAATCGTATCGTACTGATCCAGATTTTCAATATGCGTAGCCAATACCGGATGAATGCCATTGTTCTTTTCAGTCTGTCCAACATCAACGGTATCATTGTAGTTATTGGGATAAGGTTCTACTGTTCGGATAGAAAACAACTCTCCGCCGGAAGCTTCTGCAATCATACGGGCCATCACACCCGTATTGCCTGTGACTTCACCGTTAAAGATTTGAATACTGGCTGATGCAGAAGCGTCCACGTCATCGGGAAGCTCCGCATTTTCGCCGTAGGTAAAATAAGCAATCAGAATGTTGCTACCTTCCGTTTCTGTGCCTTCTGCAGGAGTTGATTCTGCCACCAGAGAGTGTGCTTCGCTGGACACAGGATCAGAAGTATCGTTCTGCTGTGTATTAGAGCAGGCTGCCAGAGAAAACACCAGTACAACAGAAAGTATAAGTGCGGTTATTTTTTTCATGTAATCATCTCCTTGAAATCTTCTTTATCGGGTTATTCTGCCAGGTTCAGATCAAGGCTGTTTACCCATTCCATAACGGTATCCTGAGAATCGCTGCCATTTAGCCGCCGTCCATCAAGCCAAGTGGCTCCGCTGGTGAGACGCTCCAGATTGGACGCACTGGAACCAATGCCGCTGCCACCGGAAGTGCAGAAAGGAACAATGGTCTTGCCGGAAAAGTCATAACTTTCCATGAAAGTGCTGACAATTCTCGGTGCCTCTCCCCACCAGATGGGGTATCCGATGAATACAGTGTCATATTGTTCCATATTCTCCACACTGCCGGAGATAACAGGACGGGCATTCGGGTCATTCATCTCAATGGTAGTGCGGCTGTTATTATCATTGTAGTCAAGATCTGCATCGGTGTAAGGTTCTTCAGGAACAATCTCATAAATATCTGCATTCAGACCGTTTGCGATATGCACTGCCACGCCCTTTGTGGTACCTGTCGCAGAGAAGTAGGCAACCAAAACCTTATGATCCTGTACATCTTGATTGTCCGTATTCTCCATATCTGTACTGCTTTCCGCAGATTTGGTATCAGCTTTACTTTCCACGGAAGTATCTTCTGTAGATGGTTGCTCTGTCTGGCTTGCAGAATTTCCGCAAGCTGCAAGTACCAAAATCATAGTCAAAGAAAGTAAGATAGCGATTGCTTTTTTCATTATAAATACCTCCATCATTTTTTATTCTGCCAGAGAAAAGATAATTTCTTCCTCATTGTCAAGATTGTTAAATACCGAAAGATCAGAAGTGACTCTGCCAATAGGGATAACATCTACCGAAAGAATCGGGTCGTCTGTCTGTGCATAGAAAATGGCCATATTATGGTGTGCCTCGCAATAGGTAATATCACCATTCTCAAAATTCTTCTGACCGTCTTCCAAATGTTCTGGATAGAACTCAACCCCTCCATAGTATTCTCTGCCACCGTAACCCACCATGGAAATTGTCAACGGAAAATATGTTTTGATTTCTTCTGCCAGTTCTGTATCGTATAGAATTCCATCTAAACTAACTTCACCAACCGTAATCTTGATAGGAGTTCCTGTCTGTACTTCAGATTTAGATATTCCTATATCTGCAAGCCATGATGAAACGATATCCTGTGCGTTTGGAACATCTTTTGCTTCAATCGCAATACCCTCTAAAGAAACTGCTGCATGGCTTGCTTCTGCAATAGTCTGATAACTGTTACCTGCACCATAGCCATCATGGGTACAAAATGGGATAACTGTTTTCCCTCTTAAATCATACTCCTTCAAAAAAGATAGCACTGCCTGCGGAACATCTGTTGCCCATACGGGATAGCCAATAAATACCGTATCGTAAGCGGAAATATCCAGATTGCTTTCTTTAAGCTCCGGCAAATAATTACTACTCATTTCATCATGGTTTACATCCCGCAATTCATCAAAATCTGCCGTATAAGGAGTAACCGTTTCAATCCGGTGCAGATCTCCGCCCACATTCTGCGCTATCATATTAGCGACATACTCTGTTGTACCATAACGGAAATTATTATCCACTACAATACTTGCCGAAGTTGTGGCATCCACATCAGAGGGATATTCTGTATTGCCCCAGCGTGAAAAATAGACGATTAAAGTATTATTGGTCGATTGTTCGCTTTCTGTGCTTTCAGATTCTAAAACTGCATTAGACACTGAAACGCTATCTTGCTGAGAAGATGGACTTGTGGTTTGTCCACTGCTCTCCTGTGATGGATCTGCGCTACTGCTGCAAGCAGTCAACATAAAAAGCAGAGAAAAAACAAACAGAATAGATAAAAAATTTTTCATATGTAGCCTCCTCATTAAATCGCAGCCTCTTTACCTTTGTGACAAAAATCCTTGCTGTGCCAGCATTTCCTTCTCTATTGGTCTGTTCTGATACTTTCGGATAGACCGATGCGATAATAAAGTTTTCATTATTACTCCCATTTAATTTTTCACTTCCTTTTATTGTTATTTTTTTATTTTACAGATCATATAATCGATTGTATCAAGTGACTGCTGCTTTTCATGTACCTCATAAAGCAATTTGTACCGATATTTTCGCAACATCCTTATCTACATTTCTTGATCTTCACATCCTGAAATTTTTGCGATTTCTTCTTTGCTTAATCCGGCGTTTATAAGGGAATCATAATCCGGTTTCATGAAATAGCTCGCCCTCCTAAATAAAAAATGTAGGTGTCGAAATTGAAACTACCTGCTTCATCTCTACACCTACATTATAATTTTTTGCTTATATTATATCAAATACCTAGTTTTTATGGCTTATCAATGCCTAAAAAGCATTGAATATGTTTGATGAATTTTGTGGTTGCTAAGCTAAACGGCTGACCACGTTTCCATGCTAATACACTTGTTGCTGTAAGTGGCGGATCAAGCGGTCTATATGTAACCTTTGATTGATCCCAGAAGGGTACAGCACCTTCAATCACCAATGAATATGCCAAGCCTCCATTCACCATAATCGCGCTGTTCGTACTTAAATTGCTGGTAAAAACAATATTCAGTTTCTCATAGTAGTTGCCAAACCAACTTGCCAACTCACTCTGCACATTCATACGCCTTGGAAGAATCAAAGGCAGTACAGACAAATCTTTCGCGGTTACCGTTTCTTTCTTGGAAAGTGGATCATCCGATCTCATCAGAACCACCCATTTTTCCCTTATATTCAAGCGAATAAATTCATATTTTTCCATATCAATCGGCTCAAGAAGCAAACCAATATCCAGTAGTCCCTTATCCATTTGTTCCTTTACCAAATCTGCTGTGGCTGTAAAAATGTCAAAAGTAACACGGGGATATTTCTGACGAAAGGACTCAATTATTTTAGGAAGAAGTTGTACAGCCGCAATTTCTCCACACCCAATGGAAATTTTACCTTCCACCTGTTCCTCTTGCTCCACCAGTTCCTTTTCTGTCTTATCTACAAGCTGCAAAATTTCTTCCGCACGACGGCGAAGAAGTATTCCTTCATTTGTCAATTTGATTTTCCGTGTCCCTCTATCAAACAGCTTTACACCTATATCTTCCTCCATCTGTGCAAGCTGACGTGAAAGTGTCGGCTGCGTGATATGTAAAACTTCTGAGGCTTTTGTGATACTTTCTTCCCTTACTACAGTCAGAAAATATCGAAGAACTCTAATTTCCATCAGTAATACCTCCTATATCTGCCATGCTTAATAAGTATATTTTAACGTATCTATACTTGAAAGGCAATAAAAAACATATGCTCATCGTATGCTTACCGGTATTGTAACTTTATGTAAAACTTGATAACCCCCTATCTCTGATTGATAGAGAGATAGGGGTTTTCTAATTATGCTGTCATTTCTGGAATTTCTCCGACAAAGTTATAAACAATTCGGACTTCCTGTACTTTCTGTCCGTCAATCTTCTTGACTTCGCCCACCAAAATTTTGCTGATGAGCTGGTTCAGCAGCTTCATCCAGTTCTTCAATGGCTGCGTAGCAGCACTACGGATTGATTAATAAAAAAGTTACATTTATCTCATCGCCAGAATTACTCTCATTTCCTGCTCCGTAAGTACCATTGTGCGAACTCCATAAGCAAGATAATCTACAGAACTACCTAGTACCTCCGCCATAACACCAAATAAATCTACAGATACACCATTCTTTCCACGCTCTATGCTGCTCATGCCATCTGGTGTTATTCCTAATTTCTCTGCTAATTCAGCCTGTGTATAACCAGTTTTCTTTCTCATTTCTTTAATTTTTCTTCCACTCTCTGTTATATCGTAATACATTTATCCTCTTTTCCAGCCTGATAACCAGAAAAGAATTCATGCCTACCCACACAAAAAAGACGCAAAGAGAAAGCCCAGTATTATACTGGTTATCTTTCTCCTGCGTCTCTGGTGCTACCATCTTTCGATGTGCCCTTATCAGGTGGGCTGTAATTTAATTTTCAATCGTTATATTCTGAAAGTCCCATTCTCAGAATGTTCCTTCATCATTCCCTCGGAATATTTCTTGAGTATCATCACTCGCTTGCATCTGTCACACTTAATTCCAATATTCTGAAGTGCCACAGCGGAATCATCACCGCATACAAAGTATTCCATCATTAACTTGTTGCATTTTTTACATCTAATTTCTATAACATTTCCTTTGTTCAATTCAGTTCGCTCATTATTCATACAAAATCATCAATCTACAATTCTGTACTCGTAAAGGAAAGGGAAATCACCTTTGCAAGCCTTTTTCTTCTAATATTTTCAGATGTGCATAAACACTTGAAGTCGATGCCACCGCTGAATCCATTCTCACGAAGTCTTGCGGCAACACTCTCAGCCAGAATATAAAGAACAATCTTTACATCCTCATCGCATACTAAATCCTTTGGTGTCGTTGTGCTGTTTCCCACCGATTTTATTGGAGCGTGGGTATTCTCCAGCTTGACAGGTGAATCATCATAGCCATTAGCAAATGACCATAAGATACTACCCATCTTTCCTAGGTGACTGTTAAGCACTTCTTCATCTGCCCTTGCAAGATCACCTATGGTTTTGATACCAAATAATGCAAGCTTTCTGTTCGTACTTTTGCCAACGTATAGAAGATCTGCCACCGGAAGTGACCAAGCCTTCTGCTTAAACTCACTCTTATACATAGTTGTGATTGCATCAGGCTTCTTATAATCAGAACCAAGCTTTGCAAATATCTTATTGAAAGAAACACCAACACTTACTGTGATACCAAGCTCTGACTTCATTCTCCTGCTGATCCTTTTTCATCACTTACTGACGAGGGCTGGGAAAAAGCCATGGATTATATCAATCTGCTTCACATATCCGGAATGTATGAAAAGCGGACTGCTAAGATAATCCCATTCCGAAGCATTGATATTTTTGAAAATGCCGTATCAACCGGAACCGGTAACTTCCTTGTAGACGGACCAAAAGAGACTGTACGCATAGATGAATCTATCCTGCCGGAAGATACTACTTTCGGTGTCCGCATTAGTGGTGACAGTATGGAACCTGAATTCCACGATGGTCAAATTGCATGGGTATTACAACAGGAATCTGTTGCTAATGGAGAAATCGGCATCTTCGCTCTTAACGTAGAAGCCTATATCAAGAAATTACAAAATGATAAAGACGGAAATTGCCATGCTTATAAGTATTACCATTATGGTAATCATATCACAACTGTACTAATGATGATTACGCAGTTCTCACTAAATGTTTTGATATAACAGTGCTGTCTTATCTACCGCTAAATTGGTATAAAAATAAGGACTAAATTAGGCATAACCCCTTGATTTTACTAGGTTTCATCTAACTTGGTCCTATTATAACTCAAACACCTTTTTCCCATCTGGAAATTGCTTTGTTAGTCACTCCAAGCAAATCACCCAATTCAACCTGTGTATATCCTTTCTTAATTCTCGCACTCTTAATAAGCTCACCTGTTTTCTGTTTGTCCATAGAGCTACCTCCTGATTGTAGTATTAATATCACAGCACTGTTCTTTATCTATTAAAATGTTACTAACAAATCTTAGAAATAGCAATCTATCATAGCGAGAATCGGGAAATTATCTTCCTTATTTTTCATAAGGTGCTCATCTTCTGCCATTATAAAATATTCATCTTTTATATGATACGCATATCCTTGTTTTATCTCCATTTGTCCTCCATAATCCCCTAATAAAAAACAAAACCCCTTCACTTAAACTAAGCGAAGAGGTAATTTTCAAGCCAATCATTTATCAGTCGCCAATGGTGAGCGAGCATTATTTTCGAACCATTCATTTATCAGCCGCCAGTGGTAGGCGAACATTATTTACTTATTAATAATATGAATTAAATATTACTTTGTCAATACTTTTTATAAATATTACAAATATTACACAATCTCCAGCACATGCTCCGTAACATTCTTATCCTTATCAACGCTAAATGCCTTAAACACAGGATTATCATTATCCATAAGGGACATAATCATATATACAGCAGTCGAATCATATGCTAGTCTCTTATCCTCCTCGGAAGGTCTTGAAGGAGTTTCCGGGTGTGAATGAAAGTTTCCAAGCATAGTTAAACCAAGACTTCTTGCATCCTTGACTGCTGTGAACTGTTCTTTAGGATCCATAGTAAAATGTACATTATTATGGTCAAGATTAGTAAGAAAATAAACCTTCTCAATAGACTTAACATCCCCATCAGTAAATCCCGCAATAAGCCCACAGGATTCATTAGGAAGCCCAGATAAACAATATTGCACAACTACATCATAATCAGATTTTTTCATTCGAATAATCATGCTCATCCTCCAATAAAAAATATCACTTTCATACTTATCCAGCGTAAGCCCCGCGCACACGCTGGAAGAGAAAACATATATAAGCAGAATAATGAGATAATCATGTGCAGCGCACTTTGGAGTCACCGGCACTTAGCAAGCCAACGCCTTCGGCGTTGGCGAGCTTAGTACCGCTGTGAACGACAAGTAGCAAAAGCGTGCCTGCACATGATTATCCCATTATTCTGCCATCACATATATTTTCTCTTATTACTTATGCATATCACATTCAGCCTGTTCATAATCAATAAGCTCATGAATTGTAGGATTATCGCCGCATATAGCACAATGATGATCCTTTGGAAGCTTAATTGTATGGAATTCCATCTTTAAAGCATCATATGTAAGAAGTCTTCCTGTAAGAAGGTCTCCCTTACCGATGATATACTTGATAGCTTCCATTGCCTGAAGACTTCCGATAACACCGCCCATTGCTCCGATAACGCCTGCCTGCTTACATGTAGGAACTGCGTCCTTTGGTGGTGGGTTCTTGAATACACATCTGTAGCATGGTCCCTCTCCTGGTACATAAGTCATAAGCTGACCCTTGAATCTTATGATTCCGGCATGAGAGAAAGGCTTTCCAGCCATAACACACGCATCATTAATAAGGAATTTTGCAGGGAAATTATCTGTTCCATCAATGATGAAATCATAATCCTTTATAAGCTCCATAACATTCTCAGATGTAACGAATTCTCTGTAAGTCTTAACTGTTACATCAGGATTGATTGCTTCCATTGTTTCTTTAGCAGATTTAACCTTTGCCTTACCGATATCTGCTGTTGAATGGATAATCTGTCTCTGAAGATTAGATAAATCAACCTCATCAGCATCAACAATACCGATTGTTCCAACTCCGGCTGCTGCCAGATACATAGCTGCAGGAGCACCAAGACCGCCTGCACCGATTATAAGCACGCTCGCATTAAGAAGCTTCTTCTGGCCTTTAGCTCCAACTTCCTTTAAAATAATGTGGCGTGAATACCTTTCAAGCTGTTCATTAGTAAACGCCATTAGTATGCTCCTCCTCCCATGAAATATAAGAATTCAACTGCATCGCCTTCATTTAACTTTGTTGTCTCAAAATCATCTCTCTCAACAAAATCATCATTAACAGTAACTGTTACATATTCCGGATTCTCAACATTCTCCTTAACGATAAACTCTGCTACTGTAATTCCGTCTTCATATTCCTTCTTGTTTCCTGCAACTGTAATCTTCATAACATTCCTCCCTTTAATTAAATCTCATTTCTTGCGCCGTTTATTATACTAATCATTTAAATAATCCAAGCAGTGCATCCTTAGTTGTCTTTCCTGCAATTCTGCCTGTCTCAGCACCTTTGTTGAATGCAACAAATGTAGGTGCTGCCAATACTTCATATTTAGAAGCAAGCGATTCATCAAAGTTTACATTTACCTTGTAAACATTAAGCTTTCCTTCAAAATCATCTTCGATGTCTCCTACAACCCCTGCCATCATCTTGCATGGGATGCATGAATCCGAATAGAAATCCACAAGAACCGGAAGTTCTGACTTAAGAACCAGTTCTTCGAAATTCTCTGCATTAGCTCTGGCTGCCATAAGCCCTCCTTTCCTTAATCCTCGTCTTCTACCTTTCTTACGATAAGAGTATATGTACCATCCTCATTAGCTGTAAGCTTTAATATCTGATGTCCCTCTTCCTTAATACTTCTTGGAACATTCTGAACAGGCTCACCGTCATTCATTCTGACTGCAAGAATCTGTCCGTCACCTAACTCCTCAAGTGCTACCTTTGCCTTAACAAATGTTGTTGGGCAGACCACATCAGTAATATCTACTGTATCATCAATCTCAAAATCAGCCATTGTATGCCTCCTTAATCTTCTTATAGAATTCTTCTCTTCCAACTCTGTCGAGTGTGAACTTAAATCTTTCACTTGGTTTTGCGTTGTCTGCAAAGAACTGGATTGCCGCATCACAGACACGGAATAACTGTTCTTCATTTCTGATAAGCGGAAGTGGTGATTCACCCTTGCTTATAGAATTACCAAATGTTCCTGCAAATGAAATGATATATGCAGAAGGTGCGTCCCACGCATCTGTTGGACAGGATTTAGCGCATCTGCCGCAGTAATTACATTTGTCATAATCAACTGCAACCTTGCCATCCTGCATTGTGATTGCACCTGTACGACAGGCCTTCTCACATACACCACAGCCAATACATTTGTCTTCAATCCACTTAACATCAGCAGCGCCCTTGATACCAACATCATTCTCCTCTGCCTTAAGACAGTTGTTCTGACATCCTGTAACGCCGAATTTGAACTTATGTGGAAGTTCTCTTCCGAAGTATCTTTCGTCTAACTTAACTGCAATGTCATATGAATCTATGTTACCGCTAGGACATATTGTATTGCCCTGACAGGCTGTGACTGTACGCACTCTCGGACCACATACACCAGGTCTGCAACCGCCCTCTGCAAGTTCTTCCTTAACAGCATCTATATCTTTAAGTTTAATAAATGGAATCTCAACGCCCTGTCTTGATGTAAGATGGACATGTCCGTCTCCATATTTTTCTGCAACTTCAGCAATCTTGGTAAGATTCTCGGCTGTAAGATATCCTCCTACAACTGCAAGACGAAGTGAGAAGTTATTCTTCTGCTTCTGTCTCATGAATCCGCCCTTCTTAAGTGTTCCATAATCAACTTTCTCTGCCATAATATCCTCATTTCCGTGCCATGCACTATTCATTATCAGTAGACTCTAAGGCTGCCCTGAAATCTTCCTTAAGATCATCTATATCCTCTATTCCTACGCTGACTCTTATCAGATCGTCATACACTCCCGAAGCTTCTTTATCCTTGTCGCTTAGATGAAGTGCAATCGTTGAAGCAGGGTGGATAACCAGTGTCTTGGTATCTCCTATGTTAGAAACAATATTAGGAATCTTTAATGCATTAATTATCTTAAATGCTCTTTCCTTGCTTCCAACCCTGAAAGTTATTATCGCACCATAGCCTTTAGTAAACTGCTTATCAGCCACTTCATGATACGGACTGCTCTCAAGTCCCGGATAATTAACTGTAATTCCTTCAAATGTGTCTAAGTATCTGGCAAGTTCATACGCATTAGAACAGTGCCTCTCCATTCTAAGCCCTAATGTCTCAAGTCCCAGGTTATTAAGAAAAGCATTCTGTGGTGAAAGACAACCACCAGTATTTCTGAATAATCCGTTACGAAGTTTAATTATATATGCCATTGGACCGAATTTCAAATATGGTTTAAGTCCCGGATACTTTTCTTTATCAAACTTGAACTTTCCATTAAAAGTAAGTATTCCGCTTATCGCATCACTGCTTCCATTAATGTACTTTGATGATGAATTAACTACCACATCTGCGCCAAGCGTTATAGGCTGTATAAGATATGGCGTTGATACCGTATTATCAACTATAAGCGGAATTCCATGTGCATGTGCAACATCCGCTACTGCTTTAATATCTGTTACATCAAGCTTGGGATTACCGATTGTCTCTGCAAATACAACTCTTGTCTTATCTGTTATAAGTTCTTCAAAACACTCTGGCTTATTATCAGGCACATATTTCACTGTAATGCCAAAGCTTTCTAAGTCTTCAAACAGTTCGACTGTTCCACCATATAATCCACATGAAGCAACAACCTCATCGCCCTGTCTTACAATATTGGCTATAGAATTGAATATTGCCGCCATTCCAGAAGAACACGCTACACTTGAAAAACCTTTCTCCAGCTTGGTAATTCTCTTTTCAAATGCTTCTATAGTCGGATTGTTGATTCTCGTATATGAGAATCCCATCGCTTTATTATCAAATATTCTCTCCAGTTCTTCTGCACTCTCATGCTTAAATGCGCTTGACTGATATATAGGAACAAGTGTTGCTCCGTTGGGATAATCGTCAACGCCATCATGCAGCAGTGATGTGTTAAAACCACTCATATATTTCTCATCCTTTCATCTGTTATGCGATGAACATTCAATATTTATTGAACTGTCCATATATTAAACCCTTTTACCTAGTATGTCAATAGGTTATTTGAGAAAAAATATAACTGCCTGAACAATCTCAGGCAGTCATGAACTATCATTAACATTTACTATATAATATAACTGTCTATTCCCACATTAGAATTAACCAAATCTGCTATTGTAATATTGCTGAAGTAATCATTAACAAGCTTCTCAAAGTCTTCCCACATCTGTAAAGTCTTACATTCTGCCACCTTCGGACATCTGTTAGGCTTCTTCTCAAGACATGCTACCGGTGCAAGTGAACCCTCTGTTACAAGAAGTATGCTAAGCACTGAATAATCCTCCGGATTGCGTGCAAGCTTGTATCCGCCACCCTTTCCTCTTAATGATATGAGAAAATCATTCTTGCTTAATGTTGCAACAATCGCTTCCAGATACTTCTCAGAAATATCCTGTCTTCTGGCAATATCCATAAGTGGAATATATTCTCCTGTATTATGCTCCGCAAGATCAATCATGACCCTGAGCGCATATCTTCCCTTTGTTGAAATCTTCATATATATAACCTCTTTTCTAATAACACATTAATACTGTATGTTAAACATACTTTACCACAATGTTTGTATATTTTTCAAGTGTTAAATGAATTTATTTGGCTGGAATGCTTGCCGCAACGCATAATTCTCCCCAGCCTCTGGCTGAATCAGGCCATACATTTCCCACCCGTGTTGCACCATTTATAAGGTATGCTTTAAGCTTTTCACCATACATATATTGGTCATTGCCCTTCACAATCCCCCATTCCATCAGCATTGCAGCAGCACCCGTAACCATAGGTGTTGCAAAAGATGTCCCCGTGACAGTTTTCTCCTTATTTCCTGGAATTCTTATATTAACTCCCGGTGCTGTTATGTCAGGTTTTGCATACAGCAGAAGGCCGCTTTTTACATTAACTCCCCTGCCTGAAAATGTGGCCGCACTCCCCGGAGCACGCCCATTGGCGCCAACACATATTGCCCGCCTCGAAGTCCCCGGTATTGTAAATGTGTACTCAGGCGACGGCCTTAAAAATCCTGTTGCACTGCTTAATGTCGAAACCGGAGGAAGCCACATATTAAAGAATCCATCCAACACATTTGCTGCGGTAAATCTTATATCCCATATTCCAGAAGTAATATATCCGCTTGTCGCAACTATGGCTGCATATATCTCTTCACCCATATAGAATGGTCCCGGTCCATACGCCTTTGATACGATACGCATATTCTTAATGTTATGATGCACAACCCCCGCATTTCTTTCACTTATAACCAGTCTTTCCCCTGTTGGCGCAATAAGTTCAATTCTTGCATTGTCCATTGCCCTTTTCCATATCTGTATACTTATCTGAGGCTCATAATCACCAATTGCAAGCTCTTCATCCAGTACATTTCCACTGACAAGCTGACCTGAATAATGTGTTCTTCCTTCTCCTTCATTGCCAACACCTATACATATACTGCATCTGTATGTTGAACAGCAGTCATCTATAAACATTTCAAATATAGAACTGCCCTCATGATTGCCATAAGTTCCACCATAACTTATATTAACCGCAACCGGCTGACTATATTCAATAGCTTTTCTTATGCAGTAATCAACGCCTTTCATAATCTGCGTTGTCCTTATATATGCGTTTCCCCCTGAATTTCCCAGCTTTACAATTATAATATCTGCGTCTGAAGCAACACCGCTCCTTCCACATGCAATAACTGCAACTTCATTGCCATGTCCGGTTACATCCCTAGCTGGCAGTGTCTTTACAGCTCCATTCCTGTAATCTTCCAGTATACTGTTAATTTCCTTGTCAGAATATGTAATGCCTGTTGTCTGGTCCCACAACGTCTTAATTCTTGTTTTCCCTGAGTCATCAAGAAATTCATTATTACCTATATCTATTCCCGAATCAATTACCGCTACTAGTACACCTTTTCCAGTCACGCCTCCATACTGGGTTTCTTCTGCTTTTGCAACATTAACACAGGCTTCTGACTTAGCTGCATACAATTCAAAATATAATGCCTTAGGCTTTTCAATAAATATAATCTCCGGTTCTGTAGCTAGTGCTTCTATGTTATCAATCGTTGTCCTTACAATCCAGTATCCACACAGAAGCTGCGTAAACTCTGCATTTGTATAAATGCCTCTAATCCTGTCCAGACTTCCAGCTGTCTTGACAATTATCTCCCATGTTCTGTCAGAGTCATCAAACCCGGCATCCATATCAGGTACCTGCTGCCTTATATCTTCACTTGTATCAGCACTAATCTGCAATAGATTCTCAATTCTCGGATTCACACATAATTCTCCGGTTAAGCTCACATAATATCTATGCTGACAACTGCAATAACATGAAAACAGCTGATGCATACGCACCAGCCGTTAATTAATTCAATATCATGTTTTCTTGATAAATTCTATACGACACTTAGGACACTTAATACTAATTCTGCCCTTTCCCTTAGGAACTCTTATCTTCTGCCCACAGCTTGGACACTTGAAAATTCTATGTGTCTTGCTGTCCTTAATTCTTGCTCTTACCTTGTTAAACTTACTCATGAATTTATAATGAATCTTCATGTACTTCTGGTTTTCAGCACTTCTTCTTGATATATTTCTTGAAAACATTCTGAAATATATGTACACAATACCAAGAAGTGCTACTGTATATATAACATTACTTCTTAAGAAGAAAGTAAGTATAATCAAAACAAGAACTACATATGATAAACATCTCGAAAGCTGGTCCATGCCATATCTTCCATACATAAATCTTGAAAAACTCTGCTTAAATCGGTTCATAAAAAACATTCCCTTTCTATATATTGAAGTAATTCACATCAACATACATATGGTAACACACAACCCAATAAAAGCAATTAAAAATGTATAAAATAAATATGATATATTAATATTCCATGTACTCTTCCCCATCGAGGTTCTTCCAGTAGAACTTATCCTCCAATATCATATAACTGTGTTCTGAGTTTTCTTTAGGAATTGAAACTGAACCAGGATTCATGTATATGTAATTATCTCTCTTCTCACACTTAGGTACATGTGTATGTCCGCAAAGGAGAATATCCCCTTCCTTTAATGCAGGTATATTCTTCTCATCAAGCTTGTGTCCATGTGCAAGAACGATTGATCTGTCATTGAAATTAAGGTATGCCTGTTCTGCAAGTACATTAAAGTCAAGCACCATCTGGTCAACCTCTGTATCACAATTACCTCTTACGCATATAATTTCATTGCGTAAAGGATTGAGCATTGCAATAACTTCCTTAGGTGCGTATTCCTTAGGAAGGTCATTTCTTGGTCCGTGATAGAGAATATCTCCTAAGAGAACCAGTCTGTCTGGTTTCTCTGCTTCATATCTTTCAAGCAGCTTTCTGCAATAATATGCAGAACCGTGTATATCTGATGCAATCATTATCTTCTTCATATTCTGTCCTTTCCTTAGATAAACCAATTCTTAATTATCTTGCAAGCTTATTAAATGTTGGCACTTTATAATGTGAAGCATTACTTAAAAACTGAGATAAAGTATTAGGAACCTTGTATGTATCAAGTACCTTCTTCATAAAAGCAATTGATCTTTTCTTATACTTCATGCTTCGCAGTACTGTTACCGCAGCCTCATCATCATACCCCCTTGCAAACTGCTTTGCATATCTTGCAAACTTAGTTTTATCAAGTTCAGGAATGTCAAAGTAATTCTGGAATATCTCCATCGCCTCAATAATTCTTGTATTATCGAAATCAAGTTCTACTGCAGGTCTTTTCACCTCTATATTACCAATATGACATACAGACTGCTTACACACGTTAGAATACAGGCTTATATTGTCAGACTTAACATTCGTAAGCAAATATTTGTTATACAGGTGTATTCCGGTAAACATTCCGCTTGAATTATCCTCTCCAAAGAAATAATTCAGTAAAAGCTCTGTAATATCTCCCTGTGCGTCTGATTTCTTAATATACATACCTCTTCCAACACGGATTATCTCACCCTCGTCAGAGAGCCTTTCGACTGCCCGGAAGAATGCTTCCTGATTCATCCGCCCAAATCCATGCTCATACATGTCATTAGCCGACACAATTGTGCCATCTGCCACATTATCAAAGTAATCTAATATCTTATCTCTGTTCTTCATAATCTTTAGCACAAATGAAGCTGTTATACTTCTTCAATATCGATTGTCTCTGCTTCTTCTGTATCATCATCAGCAGCTTCTTCCTTTTCAGTTTCTTCTGCTTCTTCCTTATCTGTATTTGTTTCAGATGCTTCTGGTTTTTTCTGCTCATTATCAGATACTTTTCCATTAATCACCTTGACTTCAACCTCAACATCTCCGTCTTTCTCATCAAATATAACATCATCATCAAAATCATCATCTGATGCAAGGCAGTCATCCTCATCAACAAAATCAGAATCTTCCTCATCTTCTTCATCGACATAGAAATTAACAGGAATAACTTCTACATTACTGCATACAGCCTTACCAATAATATATACTGTATGGATTCCTTCCTCATCAACATTATCAACAAGGTTCTTAACTCCTGCTATCTTTCTTGAAATATCACATGTTGCATTGACACCTTCTGGAAGAATGATAGTTACTGAACTTGCATTACTTAAGAAATTAATATATACATCCTTCTCAAACACTGCAAGACCGAGGTCGAGTACTGTCTTAGAAGCCACTGCTTTAAGCTCGCAGCCAGCAAATACCTCGTCTTCTACCTCTATAACCTTCTTCTCTCCGATAGCATTATACTTACGGATTTCATCATCAAAACTATCATTCTCTTCTTTAGCAAATCTTTCCTTAGTCTGCTTGAACTTATCAAAAGCAACCTTGCCTGCTACAGCAGCAGCACCTACTCCTAAAACAACCTTAGCCAATCCATGTTTCTTTGCCATAGTATTATCCTCCAATTCACGCATTATAATGCAATCTACTCTTTGAATTAAATCACCACAAAATTTTATTTTAGTATATCATACTCCCTATACAAAAATCAACGCGAATAGACACATCCGCAATAATTCTGCCTGTATAGATTATACTCATGTGAAAGCTCAATAGAACGCTTATATCCCTCTTTTTTCTTAAAATCAGATAAAAGATACGGCATATCATATTCCTCTGATAGCTTTAAACCTATTTCATTAAGCCTGACACTGTTCTTTAGAGGACTTATTGTAAGCGTTGTCGTAAAATAATCAAATCCACCAGCCTTGGCAACCTCACAGGTCTTTCGAAGCCGCAGTTCATAACAGCGGAAGCACCTTTCCCCGCCCTCTTTGCACTGTTCATATCCTTTAGCTATATTATAGAATTCCTTAGTATCATAATCACCTTCTATGAAAGAAACCTTATACTTTGCCGGAAATTCACTGATGAATCTCTTCTGTTCCTCTACTCTCTTCCTATACTCTTCTTCGGCTGATATATTCGGATTATAGTAGAATACAGTTATATGGAAATAATCAGAAAGATATTCAATACAATGACTGCTACACGGTGCACAGCAGCTGTGAAGAAGCAGAGTCGGAACTATTCCTTCCTTCTGGAAGCCCGCTATCTTCTTATCAAGTTCTTTCTGAAAATTTCTCTGTTCAAAAGGTATTCCCATATTACTTAACCTGTCCTGTTATCTCTTCTAACGCAGCGTAAAGCTTTTCCATCTGCTCATCAGTTCCTATTGAAATTCTTAAGTAATTATCAATAAGTGGCTGGTTAAAATATCTGACAAATATGTTCTTTTCTTTAAGTTTTTCAAATATTTCCTTAGCCGAAACACTCTTGTGTGTTGCAAATATAAAGTTAGCCTTAGAGTCAGGGAATGAGAAGCCTAACTGTGAAAGTCTTTCCTTAGCATTCTCTCTGGTCTTAACTATCTTACCCACGCACTCTTCAAAGTATTCCTTATCATTGACAGACTCAATGCCATAGCTTATTGAAGTTCTGTTCATTGTGTACGAATTGAATGAGAATTTGACATCATTAAGAGCCTTTATAAGCTCTGGATTACCGAAACAGTAACCTATTCTCATACCAGCCATTGCACGTGATTTAGAAAATGTCTGTACAACCAGCACATTTTCATACTTATTGACAAGCTCCATTGCTGACTTTCCGCCAAAATCAATATAAGCCTCATCAACAATAACAACTACATCCTGATTATGTTTTATAATATCTTCAACCTTATCAAGTTCCATATAAAGTGCTGTAGGAGCATTAGGGTTAGGGAATACCACTCCGCCATTCTCCTTGTAATAATCTTCTGGAACAATATTAAAATCCTTATCAAGAGGCTGCTTCTCATATGGAATTCTGTAAAGGTCAGCCCATACACTGTAGAAAGAATATGAGATATTAGGAAACAATATTGGCTTGTCTGAATTAAAGAATGTCAGGAAACACATTGACAATACATCATCAGAACCAACTCCTACGAACACCTGATTATCATTCATTCCATAATAAGCTGCAATTGCATGAACAAGGTCTGTAACCTCAGGATCCGGATAAAGTCTTAAATCACTGATATTCATTCTCTCTGCTGCCTCAAGCACCTTAGGTGTTGGAGGATATGGATTCTCATTGGTATTAAGCTTTACAACATCTTTAACCTTAGGCTGCTCTCCCGGCACATATGGCTCAACTCTTCTGATATTCTTTTCCCATGTCTTCATATATAAGTCCTCTTCTTTCACGAATAATTATAATCCCATCTCTTTAGCAACTTCTGCAAAATGTGGTAATGAATTAACAATTGTCTCATAAGATACACAGTATGCAATTCTAACATATCCAGGGCATCCAAATGATGATGCAGGAACCATAAGAATATTGTGTTTCTTGGCTGCCTCACAGAAAACAGTTTCATCTTCAATAGGTGACTTTACGAAAAGATAGAAAGCACCCTCTGGCTTTACACATTCAAAGCCTAACTTTATGAGTCCTTCGTATATTGCCTTTCTGTTCTTGTCATATGCCTCAAGATTAACCTGTGCATCAACACATTTTGCAACAACTCTCTGCATAAGCGAAGGTGCATTAACGAATCCTAAAATTCTTGTTGCTACAGAAGCTGCTGACTTAACATCTTCTGAATCTGTAACCTCATCAGGAATAACAAGATATCCGATTCGCTCACCTGGAAGTGAAAGCGACTTACTGTATGAATAACCAACAATAGTATTGTCGTAATATTTAGTAAGATATGGAACATCAACACCGTCATATGCTAACTCTCTGTAAGGTTCATCTGCTATTAAGTAAATCTCTGTTCCGTACTCCTTCTGCTTCTTATCCATAATAGCAGCCATCTTCTTTATAGTATCCTCTGAATATACAACTCCTGTCGGGTTGTTAGGATTATTAACGATAACGGCTCTTGTCTTAGGTGTTATCTTAGCTTCAAACTCGTCAAGCTTAGGCTGGAAATCAACAGTATTAGGTGAAACAACTACTAGTTTTCCACCAAAATTGCTTACATAATTCCTGTATTCACCAAAGAATGGTGCAAATGTCATAACCTCTTCGCCCGGATTAAGTAATGTCTTGAATATTGTGTTAAGTCCGCCTGCTGCTCCAACAGTCATTACAATATTAGTATGGTTAAAATGTGTTCCGAATCTTCTATTAAGTGACTCAGCTATAGTCTGTCTCACATCCTCATATCCTGCATTACTCATATAGCCATGTATAAATGTTGATTCTTCATTATCTACTATATCCTTAACCGCTTCATTAACCTCTGCAGGTGCTGGAACATTCGGATTACCAAGTGAGAAATCATACACATTCTCTGCTCCGTATAACTTGGCAAGTCTGTTGCCTTCCTCGAACATTGCACGGATTACCGAACTGTTTTTTACTAAAGAAACCATTGAATCAGCTATCATTGTTTATATCCTCCAAAAAAAATATGACTACATTATAATCAAAATCATTTGATTTTACAACTTTCAATACATTCAATCATATGCTATTATTTATAATAGTTTCAAATTTATAATCTGGGGGATGAATATCATGTCTAAAGTTCTTTATTCAATATACAGATATATTGTTTTAGGTCTGTTTCTTATTATTAACATATGGCTGTTTCTGCTTAGCATTTTCAGCACCAGTAAAATGACTACTGATGCAAGTGAATATACATATTACACAGGAGATTATGTGTGGGTTCACCTTATAGTACTTGCCTGTATTGCAGTCCTTACCTATATTCTCGTAAAGAAAAAATTATTTACCATTCTTAACAGATACCTGACTGATAACGATAAAGCCTTCAGAAAAGTGCGTAACATTTGTCTGATAATCATTGGAATCACAGGGGCAGTCTGGGTTATTCTTACACAGTCGCATGCTGGTGCTGACCAGTATTATGTGCTTGATGCCGCTACTGGCCTTAGAAGCCATGACTATACAATGTTTATGCGAGATGGATATATAGCCAAATACACTAACCAGATTGGGCTTTTATTCATTGAATACATTATTGGTTTCGTTGTTGGTGACTATAACTACATATTCTGGCAGCTTTTAAATGTCATAATGATAGTATTCACTTACAAAATGCTGGCAGATTTATTCTCAATATGGAAATTGCCACGACTTGCATCTGTCTTATTCCTTGTCCTTGGTATACTGTTTTTCCCATGGACACTTTACAGCGTATTTATATACGGCAATATAGCCGGCTTATTTTTTGCTGTCATGGCATTTAAATATACAATGCTTTTTGTTGGCGCATCCAATACAGACAATTCCATACATATCTCATATATTGCGGTCACTGGAGCTGCTATGATGATGAGCGTCATGGTTAAAAGTAATTATCTTATATTTATGATTGCTCTTATTTTATATACAATTGCCGAAACATTAAGACATAAGAACATACAGATTATTCTTGTTACATGTGCCATAGCTGCAGGATTTGCCATACAGGCAGTTTTTCCTAAATTAATCATAGAGAAAATATCTGGATATAATCTGGATAATGGAGCTTCATCATGGACATGGATAGATATGGGACTCCACTCGACAACCGCAACTGTATATGCCGACGGATGGTATAATTCCAGAATTGCATCTCTTTATGAAAGAAATGATTATGATTCAAAAAAGGAAGCCCAGGCAGCCAAAGCAGATATTAAAGGTTACATAAACAACTATAAAAGCGATCCTAATGCATTTACATCTTTCCTTTCAAAGAAGATTGCATCCCAGTGGAATAACCCTGGTTTTCAGTGTTTCTGGATAACTAATGTCAGAAACAGCAGTATCACGCAAAGTGGTTTTATTACAGATATTTTATCATTAAAAGGTGGCATACCTTTTATGAATTATCTTAATATACTGCAAAGTATAATTTTATTTGGAAGTATGCTATATGCTGTTTATGCTCTGTTCTTTAATTCAGCTCCAGTTTCAACCGTACTTCCACTGACATTTATAGGTGGTTTCATATTCCATATATTCTGGGAAGGAAAATGCCAGTACACACTTCCTTATTTTGTATTGCTGCTTCCTTTGAGCATTATTGGATTTTTCTATATGGCGAAAGTCTTTATAGATTTTTCAAAGAAAAACATATATCATTGTGCAGCTGGCTTAATAGTCCTTATATTAGTCACAATCATATTTAACCACTTTATAATAATTAACCATGACAATAAAAGTTATAAAGAATATAAGGATTATACTATAAAAGTTGAATCTGGTGAAATAACTGAAACTGATAACTGATTATACATCTGGGGGTTATATGAGTGAAAATAAAAAAAATTGTTTATATATTGTAATTCCATGCTACAACGAAGAACAGGTTCTGCCTGTTACCTCAGGCATGTTTCTTGATGAACTTAACCATCTTATCAAAGCCGGCAAAATCAGTTCTGGCAGCAGGATAATGTTTGTTAATGATGGAAGTTCTGACAGTACATGGGATATAATTACGGATTTATCAAAGAAAGATGAACATTTCATAGGAATAAGCCAAAGCCGTAACCGCGGACACCAGAGCAGTGTGCTTGCCGGTCTTATAGAGGCTTCCCAGTATGCTGATATTACTATATCTATAGATTGTGATGGACAGGATGATATTCATGCAATGGAAGATATGGTTGACGCTTACCACGATGGTTGTGATATCGTCTATGGTGTAAGAAATGACCGTTCAACAGATACATTTTTTAAAAGAAACACCGCTAAAGGCTTCTATAAAATCATGGCAAAGCTTGGTGCAGAAACTGTATATAACCATGCCGATTACAGGCTTTTATCAAAGCGTGTGATTAATGAACTGGCACAATTCAAAGAAACTAATCTGTACCTTCGTGGGCTTATCCCACTTGTCGGTTTTAAGAGTACAAGCGTATATTATTCAAGAAGCGAACGACTTGCCGGAAAGTCACACTACCCTTTCAGCAAAATGCTTAACCTTGCATTAAACGGCATTACAAGCCTTAGTGTAAAACCACTCCGTCTTGTTATGTCACTTGGTATTATAGTTTCAATCATCAGCTTTATCGGTGTTATATGGGCTGTCGTTGACAACCTGCTCGGCAACACAGTAACCGGCTGGGCAAGCACAGTATGTATCGTATGCTTCATGGGCGGAATACAGCTTATGTGCCTTGGCGTTATCGGGGAATACATCGGGAAGATATATATGGAGGTCAAGAATAGACCTAGGTTTATTATCAGCGAGAGGACTTACAAAAACAATGAGGAGTGAGAGGGCTGTTTCTCTACCCATTCACTTCTTTTTTGTAACGCTTCCTTAATCTACACTGCAAGGACGGGTACAATCAGATTAAATACCAGCACCATCAGTATGTCTGATAGATAAATGTTTCTATAGGCTGCCAATGTTATTATTATTCTTATGGCTATTATTATCGCAGTCATTACTGAACATGGTTTTATTTTCTTTTTTGTTATGAATATCCATAGCTGCATCCTGTCTATCGGCATGTTTTTCAGCAGTTCTCTTGTTGTTATTCTTTTTCTGTTAGTGCTGTATGCTTCCTGATAAGATTTGTATTTCATGACCATATATGTCACGCCAAGAAGGTAAAACATGTACCCAATCAGAACAACCTTCATGTCATTGTTCAAATCACTGAAATCTATCATTTTATTAGGTGCACATGCTAATATTCCTGATATTATGAAGAAAAATATGGCCAGAAACTTCTCTCCTACATTATCTGGAAACCATGTATTTTCTTCTTTAAAGAACTTTTCTAATTTTTCCTGCTGTTTGATATCTGTTTTGATAGTCATTTTCTCCTCTTTCCTGCGCTGTTCTCACACTGTGCATTCAATACTTTCGCTGAACTCTCCCAGTCTGCCGCCCTCCATAACTGCCACATAATCCGTATTCTTCATAATCTCTGTCATGTCATGTGTTGTCATAATCACACAGCATTCCTGTGCTATAAGTTCTCTTAACATGTCAAATAATTCTATCTTAAACACTGCATCCATGCCTGCTGTTGCTTCATCAAGAAGATACAGCCTGCTGTGATGTGCTATTGCAAACGCAAGCTGGAACTTCATACGCTCACCTCTTGACATACGCCACAATGTCGTTGCAGTGCTGACATTCATCTTTTTCATACATTCATTAAACAGTTCCACATCAAAATCATCATACACAAGTCCCAGTATATCAGCATTCTGCTTTCCGGTACGGTTCTCGAAGAATACATTATCCTCTGACACAAAACCAATGATTTCCATTGCTTTTGAATGATTCCTTTCAAGTTCATAGCCAGACATCTTTATGCTTCCTGTGTACCGTTTTCTCTGTGCTAGAATGTAATTAAACAATGTGGTTTTGCCGGCACCATTCTTACCTGTAATTGCATATATGTATCCATTCTCAAATTTCGCACTTATGTCTTTTAATTTAAATCCAAGTCCTTTTCCTGTAACATTTTCTAATGTCAGTGCAATATTCTCCATTTCTATTTCTCCTCATACAAAGTGCGAATCATATCCACTAAATCATCACAGGAAAGCCCTGCATTTTTTGCTTCATATATAATTTCCTGCGTTCTCTTTTCTATCATCATAAGCTGCTTTTCTTTCAGATAATCTTTGTTGTATTCACATACATAAAATCCTTTTCCAGCAACTGAGCGGATAAGCCCCTCTTTTTCAAGTTCTTCATAAGCCCTCTTGGTTGTTATCACACTTACCTGCAGGTCTGCTGCCAACGCCCTTATTGAAGGAAGTGCCTCGCCGGATTTCAGTTCCCCAGTTACTATCGCATTCTTAAGTTGCATTATTATCTGCTCGTATATTGCAAGCGTTCCCTGTGGCAGGATATTTATATTAATGCTCATAAAACCACCTCTTCATAAACTGCCGCTGACTTAAGCTTTCTTTTTACCTGCCTTGCATAACCTATGCATACTGGAAACTCTATAAGCACCATTATTGAATATAAAAAACGTTCTTCAATAATCGGCGTAAATGAACTCATTAATATATCAAACTGCCAGCAGTCAGTAATTGTACATATAATTATAAGTGCCATAACATATGATAACAATCCATCTTTTTTGCCATATGGAAGCAGCGTGCTGATTATAAATGCATTTATAGTAATATATATAAATACAGACGCACTTAATCTTACTGCCATCATCATAAATATATTGCCAATCGTCAGTATCAGCATGTGTACTACCACTCTGAAGATATAAGAGTTTCTCACCAGCTTTTCACGCTCATTGGTTGTAAGCGGGCATACATAATACATTGTTCTTAATTCGGCAGGGTGTGTGAATATTGAAAGACAGCAGATAGCAAGAGATATAAAATACCCTGAAGCAATTACTAATTGAGCCCATCCGGCTGTTTTAATAATCTGAGCCACAAATATAAGCTGTACCGCTAAAAATTTAAATATTGCTGAATTTCCGTGTTCATATGATGCCTTGAAATTCTCCCAATGCCATCCATATATATAATCTCTCATTAAGTATTTCATATTACACTTTCACCTCTTTTACTGTAATGATACATGAATTCTTCCAGTGTCGGAACTGTTACCGTAAGTGCACCATCATACTTTGAATATCCATGATTGACTACAAGTGCTTTAGTTCCGTATTTCCTGTCCTCTACATGTATGATGTCTTCCTGCTTAAGAAGTTTCACTTTATAGCTTTCTCCTGATATTATCCTGTACTTATCCCTGAAGCTTTCTATATCTCCTGAATATACAAGTTCTCCCTTATCAAGATATATAAGATAATCTGCAATCCTGTCTAATTCATCCAGTATATGTGATGCAATAATCACACTTTTCTTACCGCTTTCCATAAACTGCATAATCACATTCAGGAAATCCTGTTTAAAATCAGGATCAAAATTAGCTGTCGGTTCATCCAGTATCAGATACTTTGGGTCTGTTGATAATGCAAATGCAAACTGTGCCTTTATCTTCTGTCCCTTCGATAATTTTCCAAACTTTATCCTTCTATCAAGTCCAAACCGTTCAAGATACTCCATGTAGATGCTTTCGTCATATCTGCTGTAAAACCTGCCATAACATCTTCCATTATCTAAAAGTGAAAGTTCTGAATTCATAAGTTCATTGACTGGTACTATTCCTGTAATATCACGGATTCTCTTCTCGCTTTCCGCTTCCTGATAATTCAATCCATCAATTACAACCGTTCCCTCGTCCGGTCTGCAAAGCCCCAGTATCATCTTAATAAGAGTAGTCTTTCCTGACGCATTCTGCCCCACAAGTGCACATATGTATCTATCAGGAATCTCTATTGAGATGTCCTTCAGTCTGAAACTTCCTAATCTCTTATTAACTCCACTCAAAGAAATCATTCTTCTGCCTCCCCAAAACACAGTCTTACACATAACAGCTATACACCTGATATACTATTTTTGTACATACACTGTATATATACATATATACAGTACATGCACACATTTGTCAAGCAGTTCTTGCTTTATTTATATTTATGTGTTTATTTCCGCTTCCGTCCTATAAGAATCCTCATACCTGTTGATTTATAGGTAACTTTTCATATAATTCACGCTTTTTCAGCCCGTAAATACCTTTTTCTCATGGACTGAACCTATAAGAATCATTATTTGAACTAATTTATAGGAGTTTTTCTATCAATTTCAGCAAAAATTCTTCTTCAAAGCAAAAAAATACCTATAAGAAGTCAATTCAAAGACTCCTTATAGGTATTTTCATCATTATTTTATATCTATCTTAATAGTCAAATTTGAAATTCACCTATAAATCTCACTATAAGCTTTCTTTATTCCACACCATCAATAAATCTGGCAACAAAGCTTAATGCTGCACCAAGCCCTGATTTTCTGCCGCCGCCATCTGATATTCTTAAATAATCCGCATCAGTATCAAAGGAATAATCATTAACAAGACGTTCTTTAATACTATTCTCATATTGCTTAAGATATGGTGCAACTGTTCCGCCAAGAACAATATCACAGTCCATCATTGTGTATATGTTATTAATTCCAAGAGCCAGATTGTCCATATATTCATCTAACACATCAGAATTATTCTTATTTCCCTGCGCTGCCAGTTCAAAGAAATTGTCAAGTGTCATATCAAGCTCTGATGATAATACCTTTTCTGAAACATATGCTTCAAAACAGCCCTTCTTACCACACAGACACTGCTTTCCTCCAGGGTGAATAACCATATGTCCGAATTCGCCGCCACGGTTATGAACACCATTTCTGATTGCGGAAGCGTTAATATATGCACCTCCGACACCTTCCCCAAGCATAATATATATTTTTTCATCTTCAGGCTTTCCATTAAACCAGTGGCCTGCGTATGCCTCTGCCCTCGCATCGTTCATCACTATAACCGGATAATCAATAGCTGATATAAGCCTTGTAAAATCATAGTTCTTAGCTTTTAATGGTGGTGCTGAGATAAGAATCTGCTTTTCATCATCAAGTATTCCCGGAACTGTAATGCCAACTCCCAGAATGTCATCTGCATCTGCTCCAACATAATCCACTGCATGTCTTACCGCATTTGTAAGCTTCTCAATATATGCACTGCTTTTGCTAAAATGTGCTTTAACAGCCATACTGTATATAATCTGGCCTTTAAGCCCGACTACATCTACATTAATATAGTCAGCTTTGATATTCACGCTGATAGCTTTTCTTGCATTATTATCAATAGTAATTGCCTGTGCCCTTCTTCCACCCGTTGAAGTGAAATTGCCAACATATTCTATAAGTCCATCTTCCATGAGCATCTTAAGATTCTGATTGACCGTCGGCAGCGACAGACCTAACTGGTCTGCTATCTCCTGCCTTGATATCTTATCTGAATTATATATCAGTCTGAATATACGGTTTTTATTAAGTTTTTTTACATCCGTGTTCGTTAGTTTCTGTGATGAATCCATCCATTACCTCTCGCCTGATTCCGGTCAACTTGTGTGTCAGTTATATCATTCGCCAAATACAGCAATATAATCTTTCTTGAATTTCTCAATTCCTGCATCTGTAAGCGGATGATGAACCATCTGCTCAATTACCTTGTATGGTACAGTTGCGATGTCAGCTCCTGCAAGTGCACAGTCAGTAATATGTATTGGATTTCTTACACTTGCACAGATAATCTCTGTCTTAAGATCATAGTTAGCAAATATATCTGCAATATCCTGAATAAGATTAATGCCCGGCTGTGATATGTCATCAAGTCTTCCAAGGAATGGTGATACATATGCAGCACCTGCTCTTGCAGCTAAAAGTGCCTGATTAGCTGAGAATATTAATGTAACATTAACCTTTATTCCCTCAGATGATAACACCTTAGTAGCCTTAAGACCCTCAACTGTCATAGGAATCTTAACAACCATGTTAGGATGGATTGCTGCAATCTCTCTTCCCTCTTTAATCATTCCTTCTGCATCCTCAGTAGTAGCCTTAACCTCGCCACTTATAGGTCCGTCAACAATAGAAGTAATCTCCTTGATAACTTCCTTGAAATCTCTTCCTTCTTTGGCAATAAGGGATGGATTAGTGGTTACTCCACAGATAACTCCCATGTCATTAGCCTTACGGATATCCTCAACATTTGCAGTATCAATAAAAAACTTCATAATAAAATTCTCCTTGTTAATCACTTATTAATTGTTCTGAATACATTCTTCATTGCAGGATAGATACATCTGAACTTATTGTACTTATCCTCGTATCTTTCTATTATCTTCTCGTCTGGTCTTATTGTCTTTCGTACTTTAACGAGAGCATTAGACGCATCTTCAACGCAATTATACTCCCCGTCTGCAACCATGGCAAGCATTGCCGCACCCATAGCAGGACCTTCCTCTGTCTCTAACAATTCCACAGGAATTCCAAGTACATTAGCCATAATCTTACACCACAGTTCTGACTTAGCGCCACCACCGCACATGCGGGTTGACTCCACCTTAATACCGAGACTCTTAGCAACCTCGAAGCAGTCCCTTATTGCAAATGCAACGCCTTCCAGAACTGCCTGTGTCATATCCTTACGCTCTGTATCCATTGTCATTCCGGTAAATGTGCCTCTTGCAAATTCGTCATTATGCGGTGACCTCTCACCCATCAGATATGGAAGGAAATACACATTGTTATTACCAAGGTCATCATCTGTTATCTGTGACTGTTCGCCCGTGTAATCATTAGTTCCAAGTATCTTGTCCATCCACCATCCATTAGCCGAAGCTGCACTTAATATACAGCCCATAAGATGATATTTTCCATCCGCATGTGCGAAAGAATGAAGTGCATTGTTGGAATCCACCCCGAACTCCTTGCTTGAAATGAATATTGTACCGCTTGTTCCCAAAGAAACATTACAATGTCCGTCACCGACAGTACCAGTGCCTACTGCAGCAGCTGCGTTATCGCCTGCACCAGCCGCAACAATTACTTTACTTCCTATTCCAAGTTCATCAGCAATATCCTTCTTTACAGTACCAACACACTCACTGCTTTCAAAGATGCGTGGCATCTGTGCTTCTGTCACGCCACATATATCAAGCATCTGGCGCGACCAACGCCTGTTCTTCACATCAAATAGCAGCATGCCCGAAGCATCTGAAACATCTGTGCAATGCACACCTGTAAGACGATATGCAATATAATCCTTTGGAAGCATTATCTTGTCTATCTTAGCAAAATTATCCGGTTCATTCTCCTTCACCCATAATATCTTAGGTGCTGTGAAACCCGCAAATGCAATATTTGCCGTATATTCTGATAACTTATCCCTGCCTATCACTTCATTAAGGTACTCACACTGCTTCGTTGTTCTTCCATCATTCCATAAAATAGCCGGTCTAATAACCTCATCATTCTTATCAAGAATAACAAGACCATGCATCTGTCCGCCAAAGCTGATACCGCCAACTGTTGATTCATCCTGTCCGTCAAGCAGCTCCTTCAAGCCTTCTATACAGGCATCATACCAGTCATAAGGATTCTGCTCTGACCAGCCAGCCTTAGGATAATCAATCGGATAACTCTTTGACACATTTGCAATGATATTTCCTGCTGTGTCCATAAGAACAAGCTTGACCGACGAAGTTCCAAGGTCAATTCCTATATAATTCATACCAGACTCCTTTCCGCAATCATATATCTATAACCGCATCTGTTTATGCAAATGGGTTCTCGCTCTTGTAAAGCATGCCCTTAGGCTGGTTGAATGACACATTCTCAACACCGATATACTTAAACACATCAAAAAGTGTCTTTCCAAAATGTCCGAATGCAACTGCACCATGATGTGGAAAATTGCCTTCAATAAGCACATGTCTGTAGAATCTTCCCATCTCTGGAATAGCAAATATACCTATTGCACCAAATGAACGTGTTCTTACCGGAAGAACTTCACCCTGTGCTATGTAAGCTGAAAGCTTGTTATCTGATGAATTCTGGAGTCTGAAAAATGTGATATCTCCCGGAACGATATCCCCTTCAAGTGTACCATTAGTAACTTCTTCAGGAAGTGAACGTGCCATAATCATCTGGTTTCTCATCTCGCAGAATGACAATTTGCTTGATGCAGTGTTGCCACAATGGAATCCCATAAATGTATCCTTCTGTGTATAAGCATATCTGCCTGCGATATCCTCATTGTAAATATCTGCTGGAACTGTATTATTAATATCAAGAAGTGTAACAATATCGTCACTTACAACTTCTCCGATAAATTCACTCAATGCACCATATATATCAACCTCGCATGATACAGGTATTCCTCTTGAAGTAAGTCTTGAGTTGACATAACAAGGAACACATCCGAACTGTGTCTGGAATGCCGGCCAGCATTTACCTGCTACTGCAACATATTTTCTTGAGCCCTTATGTGATTCAACCCAGTCAGTTAATGTAAGCTCATACTGTGCGAGTCTGCTTAAGATTTCAGGCTTTTTATTTCCTGTACCAAGCTCTTTTTCCATATCCCTTACAACATCAGGAATTCTTTCATCTCCTGCATGCTTATTAAAGCTCTCGAATAAATCAAGCTCTGAATTTTCCTCAATCTCAACACCAAGATTATATAAACCTGCGATTGGTGCATTACATGCAAGGAAATTGTTAGGTCTTGGACCAAAGCTGATAATCTTAAGATTGCTTAATGCGTATACCGCCTTTGCTACAGGTATGAATTCATGAATCATATCTGCACATTCTTCTGCTGTTCCAACAGGATACTCCGGAATATATGCTTTAACTCCACGAAGCTTAAGATTATAGCTTGCATTAAGCATTCCACAATAAGCATCGCCTCGTCCCTGAACAAGACCTCCATTAGCTGATGTCTCCTCTGCTGCCGCAATGAACATCTTAGGTCCGTTGAAATTTTTTGCAAGCATTGTCTCAGCAATCTCAGGTCCGAAATTACCAAGATATACACAGAGTGCATTACATCGTGCATTCTTAATATCCTCAAGTGCCTGCATCATATGTATCTCACTCTCAACGATACATATCGGACATTCATAGATATCCCCCTTGCCATACTTTGCTTCATATGCCTTTACAAGATTCTGTCTTCTTGTAACTGAAAGTGATTCTGGAAAGCAGTCTCTTGAAACTGCAACAATACCGATTTTCATAACTGGTGTATTATTCATAATTATCTCCTTTTTTTGATATCCCTGACTCTTATAATTTTTATACTGTTATGTTATCTCCTCTTAAGCCGTTAAATACTCCATCTATATGTGCATCTTCATGGGCTATCAGCCATTTATTAGATGCTGCAAGAAGTCTGTCTTCTGCTGTCGCATGAATATTAACTACATCAAGATTAGTTCCCTTCGGAAGTACAACTACACACTTAAAGCCATGTCCGTCCACACCACATGGTGCATAATGCAGAGTTGTAGCATACACCTCAATGGCAGTACCCTTTGGCACAAAGAATCCTTTAACCTTAGATGTATCATATGTAAAATCATCTTCCACATCTTCTCTTTTGCCAAGCAGCAGAATCATATCTGTTGCCGCAATATTAACTTCTGAACTTCTGTGATATTCCAGTGCATTAAGTTTCTGGTTATGTCCATTACAATACCCTGTCTGTACAGGACATCCACCATATATACTCTCTTCCATTACCTTATGAATCTGTGTATTTTCAAGCTTTTCATCACCTGCAACATATACAACATCTTCAGGCATATCATACGAATCCATAAGTTTCACTATTTCACTGGTATCAATATCAGCAATAACTCTGCCATATTTCTTAAATCCAGCATCCAATACACTCTGCAAAAACACTACCTCCTTTTTCAACTCATATTAAACTTTTATAAAATATCTTTCTAAAAGTTATTCTATCACTGTTTTATTTCTAATTCAATAAAAAAATCTCCGATTATCAAAAATGTATCCTGAAAGATACACTCCCAATAACCGGAGATTAATATTAATCTGTTAAATTGCCAATCTTACAATATAATCTTTGATAATGCATCAATTATAATTCCCCATGCTACACCACTCACATAAAGAATCGCAAGAATTCTAAAATTATCCTTCATATCATCGTTCTCTCTGAACAGCACAAGAATACCTACTCCTGAACCGGCAAGCAGTCCTGCCATAAGAGAGCCAAGTCCAAGCACACCTTCAATATAAAGCTGTGTTAATACTACTGATGATGCACAGTTAGGAATAAGACCTATAATTCCCGCTATCAACGGTCCAATAACAGGCTTATTAAGTATAAGATTTCCCAAAGTCTCTTCACCAACAAAGTGAATTAAAGTATTAAGTGCAAAAGATATAACAACAATAAATGCAAATATAGTTATTGTATGTCTTAACGCAGACTTGAATATGCTTGTCTCACAGCCACAGTGGTCATGATCGCACACATGCCCAATCTTTTCTACCATATTATAACTTTTCTTGCTTCTTCTCACTATCAGATCAATTGCTACACCCATTATAAGTCCTATAAAAACCTTAATGAGTATAAGCTTGACAAGCACTAACACATCTACCTGTTCTGATAAAAATACTGGTATCATCTCATCTGAAGTAGACATAAAAATAGCAATAAGCGTTCCCATAGTAATTACTTTACCTGCATACAGGTTAGATGCCGCTGTAGAAAAACCACACTGTGGAACAGCTCCAAGTAAAGCTCCTATAACAGGACCCGCCTTGCCAGAATCCTTAACAAACTTCTTCGTCCTGGCACTTGTCTTATGTTCAAGATACTCCATAGCAAGATAAGTCAGAAAAAGAAACGGCAACAGTTTAACACTATCAATGATAGTATCAAATACCACATCCATCATGATATACAATCGTCCTTTCTTAAAAACAGTCACATAGTTACATATTCATTATGCCTTGGCAAAAAGCTTCTTATAAGGTTCTTCTCCCGAAAACACCTTTCTCGCTTTCTCTGATCTGTTCATAATAAGCTTTGTAACAAAATAACCTATTACTCCATACAGTGATCCAAGTAACAGACTCGCAAGTACATCTGTCGGATAATGAACTGTAAGATATAATCTTGAAACTGCAATCAGAGCTGCAAGTATAACTGCGGGAATTCCTTTCTTTCTGTCCCACAATATAATAGCTAATGCCGCTGCAAAAGAAGCTGATGTATGTCCTGATGGAAAAGACCAGTCTTTAATACCATTAAATATTCCATACAGATTCTCAAATGTCGGATCTGCATTGAATGGTCTTATTCTTGCTGACAGATTCTTCATAATTCCATTGCACATAATAAGTGAAAGAATAAGTCCAATTGCCATACTAAGTCCTAACTTTCTGTCTTTCTTAAATACTGGTATAAATAAAAACGCCGCACATAATAATATCCAGAATATTCCAGCATTCCCAAGACAGGTTATAGCATACATAACCGGATCTGTTACAGGATTATGTAATGACTCAAACCAGTGTAAAATCTGAAGTTCCATAATAGTCTCCTTATCATATCATTCTAGTAAGCTCCTTTTCAGGCACACCAGATTATTCTATGATATAAGAAAACATTTGTCAATTAAAGGAATATGTTTTTTCATAGTAACATTTACCAGTCCTGCCCCCAAACGGGTGTGCGTACTCCTCAGTTACTCCTATCTGAAATAATCCTTTATCCATATCTGCATATATCAGTGCGACTTCTATATTTCCATCAGAAGTAATTTCTTTGTATAATACATTGCAGAATTCTTTCATTAAATCTGTTAATATCTCATGCCTTTTTTCATCTCCATATGATGTAAAATCAACATCAGCATACACATCCCCAAGCCTGTCAAATGCATAATCCATTGCCGAATCCAGACTGTGTTTAACTTCCTGATATCTTATATTATTGCCGGTTATAGTAGCATGTATAATTATTACTATCGCAAATGCAACCATAAACCCGCTGCATGTAACAACTCCTCTCAACTGTATCCTCCATTTTCTGATGCCATATTTCTATCCTGTTACACTGTATCTTGCCAGCCCTTTATATTCATGCCATGATGAATATCCAAACATTGCTGCATTTAATTTGTAAGAAAATGTATATTCAATATATTCATAATCCCCTGTTCTCTTTCTTTCCCCATAACTCAGCACAGCATTATTATTATCAATAGAATTTTTCAGTGCAGCAAATCTGGCATTTCTCTGTGTTTCTGTAAGTACATTGTCAAATCCATCCCCACAACATGCCTCTATATAATTCTCTACATATTGACTCACTTCACTGGCATCTGACACATCTTTATTAATTCTTATAAAATCTATGCTGAACATGCATATAATTGCAAATAACACCAGATAAACAGACGCTTCAATAATACCTTTCATAATCCTCCCTGTCCAATACACGCTTTTATAACATTAAATAATATTTCCCTGTACGCAGTAACAGCATATCCAAGCATAGCAGCCATGGCTATAACCATTGACGCCCCTACTATAACATCTGTATAATTCTCTATAATTTCTTTCATACACCCATTTCCCCCATAAGGATCATCATGAATATCAATATCATAGAATATATTGTTATTACTGCAATTATTATTCCTGCGTATTCTTCAATAAGACTTTCCATTGAATGCCTCCCGCTCTAATTATTAATTCATGATCCAGCTTACAGATACATTGTAACTACAAGCATCATATCCACAGCCATCTTAAATGCCACGAAAAATGTAGGAAAATATTCCGAAAACCTCATCATGCTTGTACTGTCCATATATCGTGTAATTTCCGCCTTATCCGATAATTCATAATTTCTCCTGACTATATTATTAATTGTTGCTGACATACTATCCTGTTCAAGCTCCCCTATTGAATAAAGCATTCTTACTGCTGCCTGAATATCTGTAACACCAAATTCTTTAAGAAAGCCATAATACGGCATTACATCTGACGGATTATTCTCAATGTCACAAATAAACTTCTCCAATGGTTCTTTCATTATAACCGGACAGCAGTCATAAGTATCCTCTACAGCAGACAATAAAGGCTTGTTCTCAAGATTAACAGACAGTTCTCTTAACCATTCTGTAAATCCAAGATATAAATCATTTTTCACTCTTCTTTGGGCACCTTTTTTCTGTAAAAAAGGCGTGCTCAAAAGAACAATAATTATTGCCAGCATACATACTGCAGGCAGTTTCATATTAAATATAAACAACACTGCCATAGCGATTATTAATATCAGCCAGACTGGCAGAAGTTTAATTGTCAGCCTCCACACATCTGACTTAAACACAATATTATAATCATACGTTATCTGTTTATCTGTTCTGCTTTTACCAAGCCAGTCAAACCTGTAATGCTTCCTTGTGTATGTAAAAAACGACATGCATAATATTACAAAAACCACTGCTGCACTCTGATATGCAACAGAATCAGTAATACTGACCGTTTTATCTGAAAACATATTAAGCATATTACACATTATTGTTGTCAGCATAGCCAGTACCATGCTTATAATTATGCCTGCAGATATATCTCTTTTTATCTTTCGGATTTCTTCCTGATACCTGTACACATTATTAACCCATCTGTCAAAGTCCTCAAGAAGCACCTCCATAGCACCGGCATATCTTCCACCCTTTTCTTCAACGCTTATAATAAACTTATGAAGAGTTCTTATTCTTGCATATCCATATTCTTCTTCAATAATCTTTAGTGCATCATTATACACTTTGTCTCCCATTCCATATTGAAGTTCATCTAACGCCCTTCCTATACACTGCTTAAGGCTTCCACTGCTTATCTCATATACATCCTTTAACGCCTGATTAATCTTTGGTGTTCTCATAAACGAATATGAAATCTGATGAAGATATATATCAACATCAGAAAATCTTGCAGCGTCATATCGTTCCTTAAAATACCCTCGTACAAGTCCTGGTATCAAAAGTAATGCCATAACCATGACCAGCAATGACAGTATATAATTAATCCGGTACAACATACACGCTCCAAATACCGCACCTCCTGCCATTATTGTAGTGATAACAAATCTCTTTACCGACATCACACCATTAACATCAGATATATCCTTTATAATCTGATTAACCGATAAATACTTTAATACTCTTCTCAATCATGCCTCCATACATACGGATTGTCTATTCCAAATCTTACAAATTTATCTTTAATATCTTCTGGAATATGAGTATCCTTAAATTCCCCGTCTTCATATATAACAGTACAGCTGTTACTGCCATTATTCCTGCTAAGAAACCCAACCTGCCTTATCTTTCTTTTTTCAAATCTGTCACAATCCACCAATACCACCAGATCTATATACTTATATATACTGTTAATAAATCTTTCCGAAGATTCACCCTTTCCAAGCATTGAATACATTCTGTCTGGCATATCCCTTATATCGTCCAGATGCATTGTTGTCATACAATATGCACCTGTCGAAAGGCTGTTAAGCAGTTCCATAACCTCCGGTCCCCTTGACTCTGATAACAACACCCAGTCAATATTATGTCTAAGCCCTGCTTTAATAATGTCCTGATACGATACTTTGGAATCAACAAAAAATTCAACACATTTGCTGTGAGGATTAATCTGACGGTAATGAATTTCCTGATTGTCCTCATATACTCCAACCTTTTCTTCTGCCGGAATAAATGTTGCAAGATACTTGAGAAGCTCTGTCTTTCCTGCATGCGGCTGTCCACCTATAACTGTTGACAAATGTGCAGTTACACAATTCTCAAGTAATGTGATAATGCTCTCTGGTGCATAGTCAGACTGAATCAGATCAGCATGTCCGAAACGAAGCTTTCCCGGTATTTTTCTTATAGCCATGCTTTTCTTTCCACAACGCGATTCATGCCATATTGAAATTCTCAGGGTTTCGGTGTTCGCTTCCAATATCGGGTGTACCCTGTTAAAAGGTACCCCCATAATATTAGCAAGTCTTATTGACAGATTATCCATATATCTATCACTTAGTTCTTTCATGGCAATATAGCATCCTCTTCCCAACTGGGTTATCCACAGATTGTGTCCATCCCACTCAATATCTGTAACAGATTCATCTGATATCTCATCCTGAATTTCTGAAAAAAGATCATCCTTATTGTTATCTATCAGTTGCTGAAGCTGTTCTTTCTCCATATATTCTCCTATCCTGTACTACTCCGGTTTACTTGCATCTATTGCATCATATATATGTTCTTTATACGATATGTCGCTTACTGCCTCCTTGGTTCTGTCTGTAACAATAGTAACAACCGCTGCTGTAAGCAGTACTGCAGCAAGCACTCCCGCAAGTGCTATAACTACTTTTCCATAATGTTCAATAATATCATGCATATACTTATCCTCCTCTAGATACGTTTTATTTAAAAAGCACTTTTTATATTATAGATAATATCATGTATAATAATATTTGTAAAGATATAAAATATATTTATTTTAAAAAAGGGCTTTTGCACCATATTTCAGGTACAAAAGCCTTTTTAAAATATTATTTTCTGTTAAGTGTAATTGTGTCATCACCGCTTGTCAGTGTCAGCACATCTTTTTTCAATGTGTAAGTAAATTCTGTTGTATCATCTGTTCCAAGATATGTAACAGTTATGCTTAGCTTTCCATCCTTAGCCTCGTATGATGAAATATTAACATTGATACCGCCAATCTGCTGTGTTCCTGTTCCATCTGCATTGAAGGTATATGTATAATCATCACCTTCCCATGTTCCTACAACTGAATCTTTCTTTCCACATCCGGCAAATACTCCCACAACAAGTACAAGTACCGCAATTACCCCTATTCTTCTTACTGCTCTGCTCATAATTCTCCTTTATACATTAATTGTTTTAACAGCTTCTACAACTTTGGTAAACTCCATTCCATGAGAAGCCTTTATAAGTATATTATCACCTGTTTGCAGAATATGTCCAATACATTTTAACATATCATCTCTTGTTTCAAAATCATGTACTTCACAACCATGTGCATTGTAATTAGTATCAATATATGCTCTTGTTCCTGCCGCAATCTGTGCAGCAAGGTCACCTGCTGTTATAAGTACATCAATATCCTTAGTTCCAAGATACATCCCAACATCGTAATGCATCTGTTTCTCGTTCTCACCAAGCTCAAACATACTTCCAAGAATAGCAACTTTTCTTCCAATAGCAGTGTCAAGAACATCAAGAGATGCTTTCATTGAAACCGGATTGGCATTGTAGCAGTCATCTATTATTGTGAAGCCATTTTCCTTAATAATATTGTTTCTTCCTGCAATTGTCTTTAAATTTCTTACACCACGCTCAATTTCAAGAGATGAAAGACCAAGCACAGAACCAACAAGTGCAGCAGCCATCGCATTATATACCATATGATGTCCGGGTACCGGTACTGTCATGTCAAACGTTGAATATTTATCTGCTGTATCAAGGCCATGAATTGTAAAGCTAGTTCCATCAAGTCCAAGGCTCTTTATATTATCTGCATATACCCCGTCTTTGTTGCTTATTCCGAACACAAGAGGACGCTTGCCGTGTACCTGGCTGATTGTTGATAATTTGTCGTCATCTCCGTTAAGAATAACAATTCCATCCGGATTCATATAATTAAATATCTCTGTTTTAGCCTTAAGTATACCATCTCTTGTTCCAAGATTCTCAAGGTGGCAAAGGCCAATATTAGTGATAACACATATATCAGGCTGTGCAATCTTAGATAATCTGTCCATCTCACCAAAATCACTGATTCCCATCTCAAGAACAGCAACTTCATCATCATCTGTCAGTCTGAAAACAGTAAGTGGTAATCCAATCTCATTATTGAAATTACCAAGTGTCTTTAATACTCTGTATTTCTCAGAAAGCACAGAACTTATTGTTTCCTTGGTACTTGTTTTGCCAACACTTCCTGTGATTCCTACAACCTTGACATCCAGATTATTTCTGTAAAGAAGTGCAAGGTCCTTTAATGCCTGAAGACTTGATTCAACCTGTATATACGAATGTTCTTCATCCGGCAGCTCCTTCTCAGAAATAACGCATGCAGCGCCCTTCTCAAAGCACTGTCCTATAAAATCATGTCCATCACTTCTTTCACCTTTAATGGCAATAAAAAGCCCGCCCTCAGCTACCTTTCTGCTGTCAATCGTAATGGCAGTAATCTCTTTGTCATAATCTTCTCCATTGCCATGATATATGCCGTTAACAGCTTGTGTCATGGCTCTTAAGGTCATTCCCTTCATAACACAATATCCTCAATTCTTTTCTTAGGCACATGATGTACCTGATTCTCATCTCTGTAATACTTGATATCTCCATCCGCAGGAATATCCTCAAGCACCACTTCTTCTTTAGGATAGCCAAATGCGATGACATACACAATCTTTAATTCAGACGGTATATTTAGCTGTGCCTTTAACTCATCTCTTTTAACATTGCCAAAAAAGCATCCGCCAAATCCGGCTTCTGTAGCTTCAAGAAGCATTGTCTGTCCGACAATTCCCGCATCAACTTCATCATTGACATTCTCTGGACAGGTTATAACAATATATCCTGTTGGCTTCTCACCTTCAGATGGACCATCCCAGTCCTTTAAATATCCGGCAAATCCTAATAGTCTGAAAACTTTCTCATTCTCTTCCTTATCACACACAATTCTATACTTAAATGGCTGTCTGTTAGCTGCTGACGGAGTAAGTCTTGCAGTCTCAACAAGCTCCATAAGCTGCTGCTTTGTCAGCTTCCTATCCTGATAAAATCTTCTGTATGATCTGTTTTTCTTAACAAGTTCCTTAATCATAACCACAACAACCTCATTATTTATTCATGCTTAACATTTTATTCATACTTTGCAAGAGATATCTCGATAATCTTCTCTGTAAGCTCATCATACGATATACCTACTGCTGCAGCCTCCTGAGGAATAAGGCTTGTGTCAGTCATTCCCGGAAGTGTATTAATCTCAAGACAGAATATATTATTATTCTTGTCAAGAAGTTCATCAACCCTTGCGTATGTTGTAACGCCTGCTGCCTGACAGCATTTTTCTGCCCAAAACTGCATCTGGCTTGCAATATCTTCCGGAATATTGGCAGGGCATGTCTCCTTAGTAGAGCCAGCCTTGTACTTATTCTTGTAATCATAGAAGCCTTCCAGCGGTTCAATCTCAATTACTGGAAGTGCCTTTCCATCAAGCACTGCAACTGAGAATTCTCTTCCATCAACAAACTCTTCAACAAGTACAGTATCTTCATAAGAAAATGCTTCATTGAGGGCCTCTTCAAACTCTTTCTCGTTATGTGCTATCGAAACACCAACGCTTGAACCCCCACAACAAGGCTTAACAACGCATGGGAATGGAACATATTCAATCTTATGTCCTTTATGTAATGTCACACCCTTAGGCATAGGAATTCCCTCTGGTACAAGAACCTTCTTAGCAAGTTCCTTGCTCATTGATATAGCACTGCTTAAATAATCTGTACCTGTATATCTGATTCCAAGCAGATCAAATGTAGCCTGAACCTTACCATCCTCGCCATTGCTTCCATGAAGTCCCATAAATACCATGTCTGCTTCTTTGCACAATTCTAATACATTACGTCCGAAAAAGCTTTCTCTAGCCTCAGTTCTTCTCTTAACCTCTGCCGGAATGTCCGCTGTTTTCTTCTTTAAATTGTCAGATAGTTCTCCCAAATCATTCTTTTCTGTAAAAAATGTCTTAACCTCACTGTCATCAACACCTAAGAAGATATCAAGCATATTTGCTTCATGTCCGTTTCTTCTAAGACTCTCGCATACTCTGTATCCTGTGACTAATGAAACGTCTCTTTCTGTACTTGTTCCACCTGCTAAAACTACTATTCTCATAATTTCTCCTTTATCCCTGAACTTTTCCACAATATCCACATAGTTATTCACATTTTTCGTCAATTGTAAATTTTTTGTAAAGTTGTCAGATAATTGTAATATATTTATATAATCCACATATTCTTATGCAGAATCTGTGCGAATTATTACGGTCTTAAATGGCTTCCTTCATACTTTGTATGTGCCTGTAAAACCTTTCTTAAAGAATCAATTCTTCCAGAAAGTTCACCTTCCGGAACAACTATCTCCAGTGATTCAGCCATAATATCTATCATTGTATTGGTAAATTTACTCTTGTATCTTATAAGGACATCAAGCTTTTCCTCATATTCTCTCGCATCTAAAAACTTGTCGAGAACGCTGTCCTCTGCAGCAACCTGCTGCTCTGGCTGGGCCAGCGAGTTATCCACACTGTCCTCTTTTAATGTGTATGCTTCATTAATTCTATTGTCTGAATTAACTCTTACTGCCTGTGAATTGTCAGACTGTAAATTGTCAGATATCTCCTGCATCGTCAAAGGATCTACCTGCTCAAATCTATATTTCTGTGCTACATCCGGATATTTTACATGATCCACTTCACTCATGAACATATCATATGGTCTTACATACACAGCATATTCACCATACATAGCCTGATATACCACCATTTTCTCTTTGGTTTCTGAATGATATGCAACACACTTTACCTGGTAAAGCTTATTCTTAAAATGCTTATAAAATCCGCCTGGTACTAACTGTCTTTCCATCAGTAAACCTCCCTCCAAAAATATACTGTTATTTTATCGCACAATGCCGTCTCTTACAACATTTTTTAAACACTTTGCCAAATGTTTTACACTTTAATAAGTTGTCTGAGTATGGTAGAATATATTTACATTTTATAAGAGGAGCTTACTATGAAACAGATAGATTTACATGTTCATTCCACATGCTCTGACGGAACTGATTCTCCTGCTGTTCTGGTTGATAAGGCAGTCGATAAGGGACTTGCTGCATTTGCTCTTACTGACCATGACACTACCAGGGGAGTTAAGGAAGCTCTTTTAGCATGTGAAAATGTTAATAACAAAGGCCACGAACTTGAAGTTATTCCCGGAGTTGAGATAAGTACTAATTATGATAATACTGAGATACATGTTGTCGGGCTTTTTATAGATTATAACGACAATGAATTCAATTCATTCCTTAATAAGCAGTTAAGTTCAAGAGATGAAAGAAATAAGCGGGTATGTGAACGCTTCCAGAATATAGGAATTAATATTACATATGAAGATATGCTAAAGACTTATGGCGATGCGGTAATTACAAGAGCACATTTTGCAGACAGACTTGTTGCAATTGGAGCTGTTGGCGATAGGAATGAAGCATTTGACAGATATTTAGGTCAGGGAAAGCCTTGTTTTGTGCCAAGAGCCAAAGTTGACCCTGCAGAAGCTATTGAGCGTATTCACCAAGCCGGCGGTATTGCAATCTTAGCTCACCCGGTTCTATATCATCTTGGCAATGCCCAGATGAACAAATTGCTTGACCATATGTGCTCTGCCGGACTTGATGGAATTGAAGCCATATATTCAACCTACAAGATGGGTGATGAATTATCAATCAGACGGATTGCTTCTGAAAGAAATCTGCTGATATCCGGCGGTTCTGATTATCATGGTAAGAATAAACCACATATCCAGCTTGGAACCGGCATGGGACATTTATTCGTTCCTTATGAACTGCTTGATAAGATGAAAGATTCCATGCCAATCACCAACACACAGAAGGAGACTTACGATGAATAATAAAATTCCAAAAGCTATACAGCTCTTTTTAACTTTCATAAAAATAGGTGCATTTACTTTTGGAGGCGGTTATGCTATGTTACCACTGATTCAAAAAGAAATTGTTGAGAAGAAGCATTGGATAACTGATAATGATATTCTTGAAATAGTGGCTATCTCCGAGTCAACTCCCGGACCAATTGCAATTAATGCGGCTACTTTTGTTGGCTTTCGTATCTGTGGTTTTTGGGGTGCACTATTTTCAACACTTGGAGTTGTGATACCATCCTACCTGATTATTCTTATTATATCTTTTGTACTTAAAGAATTCCAAAGCATAAAAATCATACAATATGCCTTTAATGGTATCAGAGCTGGTGTACTTGCTCTGATTATCAAAGCTCTGTGGTCAATGTATATTCAATGTCCTAAGAATATTATTTCTTATATAATTATGGCATGTTCTTTTATTTTTACTGCCTTACTTAATGTAAATGTGCTTATTGTAATTATCAGCTGTGCAATATTAGGTTTAGTAACATCTATTGCCATATCAAGGAGGAAATGTTAATGATTTATCTTGAGCTTTTTTATATTTTCTTAAAAATCGGTGCATTTACCTTTGGCGGTGGTTATGCTATGTTACCATTGATTCAGGATGAAGTTATTGCTCATAATTGGATAGATTCACAGTCACTGATTGATTTTATAGCAGTTAGTGAAAGTACACCCGGACCATTTGCTGTAAATATAGCAACATATGTAGGGGCAGAGGTTGGCGGTATTTTCGGTTCTTTTTGTGCAACTCTCGGAGTGATACTCCCATCCTTTATTATCATTCTTATTGTTGCAAAATGTTTTATGCAATTTCAAAAAAGTATAGTCATAAAGGGATGTATGTCAGGATTAAAACCTGCTGTAGTTGGTTTGATTGGTTTTGCTGTAATTTCGATGAGTTCAACCGTTTTCATACCAGATGGGTTTAATACTACTATTTTTACTGATATTTCTTTTTATACAACGTTAATTATATTTCTGATATTCGTAGTTTTAGCATTCAAAAAAATAAATCCAATTTTAATTATATGCGTATCCGCAATACTCGGAATAGTTTGCGGATACATATAATTAATTATAACAAAACATCATAAAAGATTATAAAAGACTCACATTAACGGTCCTGGATAGTTTAAATTAATGCCTGTATCATTTTTCATCCACAACGTGGAAGATGTAGAACTTCAGATAATAGCTCTCCTGCGCCTCCCACAGTATTGGGTGGTCAGGTGACTGTGTCCTGAACTCAACCTGACGGAGTCTCTTATGTACTGCCTTGGCAGCCTCCTTAATAGTTTTAGTAAGAAGTTCCTGTGTCATGAAGTGTGAGCATGAGCAGCTTGCAAGATAGCCTCCGTCTTTGACAAGCTTAAGTCCCTTCATATTAATTTCCCTGTAGCCCTTAATTGCGTTCTTTGTAGCTTCCCTTGATTTGGTAAATGCCGGTGGGTCAAGTATTACAACATCATATTTTTCACCTGCTTCGTTAAGCTTCGGCAGCTCATCCAATACATTTGCACATTTAAAATGTACTGTATTCTCAAGTCCGTTAAGCTTGGCATTGGCTCTAGCCTGTTCAACAGCAAATTCTGATATATCAAGTCCAGTAACTTCCTTTGCCCCTGCAATTCCTGCATTTAATGCAAATGTACCCATGTGTGTGAAGCAGTCTAATACCCTCTTGTCCTTGCACAGCTTCTGCATTGCAAGTCTGTTGTACTTCTGGTCAAGGAAGAACCCGGTCTTCTGTCCATTCACAACATCTATCATGTAGTGGACACCATTCTCAACTATCTCAACATTAGTGTCAAATTCATCACCAATAAAGCCCTTTACTCTCTCCATTCCTTCAAGGGTACGGACTTTGGCATCGCTTCTTTCATATACACCACGGATATCAATGCCTTTTTCATGAAGGATTTCCTTCACCTTTCCGACAATAAGCGACTTAAATCTGTCAATTCCTAAAGCAAGCGATTCTACAACAAGCACATCTGAGTACTTATCTATAACAAGCCCCGGCAGAAAATCTGCCTCTCCGAATATAAGACGGCAGGCAGAGGTATCTACTGTGTCAAATCTGTATTCAACCGCAGCCCTTACTCTTTTCTCAATAAATGCCTCATCAACAACATCAGTGTGTCTGGTCAGCATTCTTACTGTAATCTTGGATTTTCTGTTAATAAAGCCGATTCCCATAAAATAATCATCAAAATCGAGCACTTTAACAAGATGTCCGTCAATTATTCCGTCAGACATCCATTCAATTTCGTTATCATATACCCAGGCACCGCCTGCCTTTAAGGTTCTTCCTTCACCTTTTCTTAATCGTATCTTTCCGCATACGCTGAATAAATCTTCCATTCTGTTCCTTCCTGCCAGATTTTTCTGACATTTATCATAATTATTCATAATATATTAATCCGTTGACGGATTACCAAGAAAATAAAACATACATACTCCTGCAACCGTAATAAGAAGCGACACGAGCTTAATCCATGAAAATGTAGTCTTCTCACTTCCAAACAGCCCGAAAAGTCCCAGCAGATACGAAACAATTATCTGCGCAACTACAATCGTAACCTCCGCTTTAGCAATTCCAAGACCACTTATACTCTTAATAACTGTAAATGTAATAAATGCACCTATCACTCCTCCAAGAAGTGTAACCTTGTTATCAACCTTAAACAGCTTCATGATATCAGGTCTTCCGTCAATTACCCACATAATCGCACAAGTCGCCAGTGCTGTCAACTGCACAAACATTGCTGTAACCCATACACTGCTTGCTTTTGTAACATTTGTATTAAACGCCCCCTGTAAACTCATAAGTGCACCTGATATTATTGCAATTAAAAAACCTGCCATCAGCTTATAACCTCCATAAGTTTTCTATAGAATAATTATAAGTTAATAGCAGGAATATTATACATTATTTTGAAGAACTGTTTCCTGAATTGACTGAAGAAGCTTCCGTCTGTCTTGCCATTCTGTCTATGCATGCTGCAAATGAATTATATGCTTCATCGACATTTGTACCGTCATATACCTGATGAAGCATAATTTCATATCTCATATAAACTTCACCAACACCAATATATTTAGCTTTGACCACAGAGTCTGAATAAATATCATGCATTGCTTTATAGTTTTCTACATTTCTCTTAACCTTAATATCAGCTCTTGCACAGCTTTTTTTAGCAGTACTCTCCATATAGTCTGCATAATCATAAGAAATAGCTCTTGCTACAGCCTTCGATGCATCTACATTCTTAGTGTATGGATTAACAACAGCCATAGTAGTAACTGACATTGCTTTTGATTCAACATCATTCCCCATTGAAGGATATTTACATATGCCATAATCTATTTCTGATAAATCAATCTTAGATATACTGTCTGCATCAAGAATTGTATATAACAGATTTCCTGTTGAAAACAAATCCACACATGTCTCAAGGCTTGTATTATTTCTGTCTGTTCCAAATGCACTGTTTAACTCAGCATATTTTTTAAGCACTTTCTTTATAGAATCTCCATCTACAGAAACCGAAGAACTGTCCTCAGAATTATTGCCGCCTATATTAATATATTTTCCACAAGCCGGATAATTAAGAAACATTGAACCTGGTGCCCATTGAAATACCATTGATACATCCTGATTCTCATCAGTCACCTGATAATTATCACTAATCTGTCTAATCTTATCAATTGTTTCTACAGGTTCAGCATACTTCTTATTATATACAAGAAATGATGTATTAAATGATACCGGATATCCATATAATTTGCCATTATATGAACAGGCTGTCATTGCAGCCTTTCCAAACACATCCTCATTGTACACCTGAGGATACATATCATTTTCGGACATAAGCCCCATAAGATATGCTTTCTCTATCTCTTCAGATGTCAGAAAATACAAATCACATGCATTATCATTGCGAACAGATTCATCATATATATAATTTATATATGAATCTGCTTCGACATATACAGGATTGATGGTAACAAGTTCATTAGCCTGCTTAAACTGCTTGGCAACAAATTCAAGATAAGGCTCATAATCACTGTTATTAAACCATACATTAACTGTTATGGGTCCATCAAGATTAAGAGTCCTCGCAGCCTGTGTCCTGTCATCTTTATTACCACAGCCTGCAAAGACTGTCAGCATGGTAACAATCAGCATCATACTGATAAATCTTCTTAATTTCATAAAGTAAACTCCTGATTCTAGAAGGATTTCTTAAGCTTAGCTATGCATTCATCTACATCTGCCTTAGTGATTACAAGTGGTGGAACAAATCTTATAACATTAGTTCCTGCTGAGAACAGAATAAGTCCATTATCAAGTGCTTTGGCAATTACGTCCTTAGGATTAACTGATAACTCAAGTCCCTGCATAAGACCCATTCCTCGTCTCTCGACAACAACATCTATTGTCTCAACAAGCTCATCAAGCTTTTCTTCAAAGTAAGCAGATACTTCCTTGACATTATCTAATACATGCTGCTTCTCAAAAAGTTCGAACACCTTGGTTGCTGCTGCACATGCAAGTGGATTACCACCGTATGTTGTTCCATGGTCTCCTGGAACTAATGCCTTCGCAACTTCCTCTGTCGCTGCAAATGCACCTACAGGAACTCCACAGCCAAGAGCCTTGGCAACTGTAAGGATATCAGGCTTAACGCCATACTGCTGGAATGCAAACATACTTCCTGTTCTTCCCATTCCGCACTGAATCTCATCAAGTATAAGAAGGATTCCCTTCTCATCACATAACTTTCTTACACCTTCAATAAATTCTTTAGTAGCAGGATAAATTCCTCCTTCACCCTGTACTGTCTCAAATATTATAGCACAAGTTTTGTCATTAACAAGTTCCTTTACACTGTCAAGGTCGTTATACTGTGCAAACTTAATTCCCGGTATCATAGGTCCGAATGCTTCCTGATAATGCTTATTTCCAGTTACTGCAAGTGCTCCCATACTTCTTCCATGGAATGAATGCTGCATTGCAATAATCTCTGCATCAGCCTTTCCGTTCTTGACATAATAATATTTCTTTGCAAGCTTAACTGCACCTTCAATAGCCTCTGTTCCACTGTTAGTAAAGAATACTCTGTCCATTCCTGAAGCCTTTGTAAGCGCAGTTGCAGCCTCTACAGCCGGTTCATTATAAAAATAATTAGATGTGTGTATAAGCTTATCAATCTGTGCCTTTAATGCATCGTTATATTCTTTATTGTTATAACCAAGTGCAAATACTGCTATACCTGCTCCAAAATCAAGATATTCTTTACCATCTGTATCATAAAGTCTTACTCCGTCACCCTTATCAAGTACTATCTGGTAACGGTTGTATGTATGAATCAGCTTCTCTTCTGCTGTTTCTATAATCTGCTGTGTATTCATGATTACTCTCACTTTCCTATTCTTATGAGCACACATTTTCACATGAGCCAATATAATATTATAACCTCAAAGCTTACGGTTCGCAATTATTTATCTGAATCAAAGAATTTTTCTGCATCGTCTGAAAGAATAGCTGTACCAACACCCTTGTTAGTAAATATTTCAAGAAGAAGGCAGTGTGGAATTCTTCCATCAAGAATATGTACTCTTGATACACCATGCTCAATAGCATCTATACAGTTATTAAGCTTAGGAAGCATACCACCGCCGATTGTTCCGCTCTCTAAAAGAGTTCTCGCCTCTGAAGTAGAAAGCTCAGATATAAGTGAATCCTTATCGTCAAAATCCTTATATACACCTTCGATATCTGTTAAGAATGCAAGCTTCTCAGCATTGACAGCTCTTGCAATTGCACATGCTGCATCATCTGCATTAATATTGTATGCATGAAAATCATCATCATATCCGATAGGACATATTACTGGGAGGAAATCGTCCTTAAGCAAGGATTCAATAAGTGTTGTGTCAACATCTGTCACTTCACCAACATATCCTATGTCCTCACCCTTAGAATACTTCTTCTCAACCTTTAACATGCCGCCATCCTTACCACTGATACCGCATGCCTTGACACCAAGCTGCTCAATCATTGAAACAAGACTCTTATTAACCTTGTTAAGAACCATCTCGGCAATCTCCATTGTTGGCTCGTCTGTAACTCTTAAACCATTCTTGAATTCAGGTGTCATGCCTGACTTTTCAACCCATTTGCTGATTTCCTTACCACCGCCGTGAACGATGATTGGCTTAAAACCAACAAGTTTAAGAAGAACTACGTCCTGAATAACTTTTCTCTTAAGTTCTTCATCTACCATGGCACTTCCGCCGTACTTAACTACAATTATCTTTCTGTTAAATTTCTGGATATAAGGAAGTGCCTCAACAAGCACCTGTGCCTTCATAAGTTCCTCTGTCATATCTTTTGCGCTCATAATAATCTCCATTTCATATTTATTCAGATATATTTGCTTTAAAATGCTGTGTCAGATTAGCTTCTGTAATCAGCATTTATCTTGACATAATCAAATGTAAGGTCACAGCCCCATGCTGTAGCGCTTGCATCCCCCTGCTTAACATCCGCAATAGCAATTACAGGATTCTGTGAAAGTATTTCCGTTGCTTTCTCCTCGCTGTAATCTGTAGCAGTTCCATCTTTAACAATCTGAAGCTCACCTGCTTCACTCTTAAAGAATATATCAACCTTTTCAGGGTCAAAGTCAGCACCAGAATATCCCATTGCACAGAGAATTCTTCCCCAGTTAGCGTCATGTCCGAATATTGCTGCCTTGGTAAGACTTGATGTAACAATTGACTTAGCAAGTGTCTTGGCTTCTGCCTTAGTTGTTGCACCCTTTACCTGAACCTCGAAAAGACATGTACAGCCTTCGCCGTCACCTGCAATCATCTTGGAAAGCTCTGTAAATACATAGCTTAAGCCTTCATAGAAAGCATTATAATCAGCACCCTCTTCTGTAATCTTCTTGTTGCCAGCCATTCCGTTAGCAAGAACAAGAGCTGTATCATTAGTTGATGTATCTCCATCAACTGATATCATGTTAAATGAATCATCAACAATTGCACTTGTCATCTTCTGAAGAAGTGCCTTGTCGATATCACAGTCTGTTGTTATGTAGCAGAGCATTGTTGCCATGTTAGGATGAATCATTCCTGCGCCCTTGCACATACCACCGATTGTTACCTTAGTACCTGCAATCTCTACTTCTACAGCAACCTGCTTGCTTCTTGTATCTGTAGTCATAATTGCCTCTGCTGCCTGTGTTCCTGCTTCTAATGAATCATCAAGCATTGGAGCAAGCTTTTCAATTCCTGCACATATTCTGTCAACAGGAAGCTGCATTCCGATAACACCTGTTGAACCGATAAGTACTGCATTCTCCGGTACATTAAGAACCTTTGCAACTGCCTTTGCTTCTTCTGCACATGCGTTATCTCCTTCAACGCCTGTACATGCGTTGGCAACACCGCTGTTTACAACTACAGCCTGTGCAAAGTCTTCATTATATACAATGTTTCTGTCCCATTTAACAGGAGCTGCAAATACTTTGTTAGTTGTAAATGTTCCTGCTGTAACACATGGCTTCTCACTGTATACAAGTGCCATATCCTTCTTTCCGTTCTTATATTTAATCTGTGCTTCACATCCGGCAGCCTTGAATCCTTTAGCTGCTGTAACACCGCCTTTAATTATATTCATAACATCCTCCTATTGTACATTTATTATGGAAACATTGGTGCAAGCTGTAATCCCTCATTCTCTGGAAGTCCGAAGAGAAGGTTCATATTCTGTACTGCCTGACCTGCTGCACCCTTAACAAGATTATCTAACGCTCCCATCATAATAAGTCTGTTGGTTCTTGGCTCAATCTTAAATCCTATATCAACAAAATTGCTTCCCTCAACCCAGCGTGTTTCAGGGCATACATCTTTAGGAAGTACTCTTACGAAATATTCCTTATCATAGTACTTGTCATATGCTGCCTTAACATCTTCGTATGTAACATCTTTGGCAAGGTTGGCGTATGCTGTTACAAGAATTCCTCTGTTCATTGGAACCAAATGTGGTGTGAAGATAAGCTTTAAATCATCTCTTCCACATGCATAACCTAACTGTTCCTCAATCTCAGGTGTATGTCTGTGAGTTCCGACACCATAAGCCTTCATGCTCTCATTAACTTCGCAGAAAAGGTTGGCAACCTTAGCTCCACGTCCTGCACCTGAAGTTCCACTCTTAGCATCAATTATAATTGTATCCGGATTGATTATTCCTTCCTTAACCATTGGGTAAAGTGTAAGAATTGATGTTGTTGTATAACAGCCCGGATTAGCAATAATTCTTGTATCTTTGCTTACCTTGTCTCTGTTAATCTCACATAAGCCATAAACAGCTTCATCAATATACTGTGGTGCTTTATGCTCAAGCTTATACCACTGTTCATATACATTAACATCCTTAAGTCTGAAATCTGCACTCAGATCAATAATCTTAGTCTTTGAAAGTATCTCATCATTAACAAGTGACGCACATAAGCCCTGTGGTGTTGCTGTAAATATAACATCAACCTCGTTAGCAAGCTGCTCCATATTGTCGTCCATACATTTTGCATCTACAAGCTTAAACATGTTTCTATATACATCTGAATAATTCTGATCTATGTAACTTCTCGAACCGAGCCATACAATCTCTGCATCCTTATGTCCTAATAATAATCTGACAAGCTCGTTACCTGCGTAACCTGTCGCACCGATAATACCTACTTTAATCATAACTCCTCCTTGTGGCTCTCTCTTTTGCGAAGCAAAATGCATATATTCAACATTTATGCATAAAATAACGCAAAATGTAAATTGATAACCTACATTATAGCAACTTTTTTTCTTATGTAAAGGATATTTTAAAGAAAATTTATATTTATACATTTTTGTTGTATATTAATGTATAATATGCATAATTTGTTGTTGCATTTTTAAATAAAGTAGTTTATTATAATCTGCAGGTGCATAGCATATGTGTTTTACTATGTAAACTTAATAATATACGGAGGAATATATAATGAAAGAAAAAGTTATTCTTGCTTATTCTGGCGGACTTGACACAACTGCCATCATCCCTTGGTTAAAGGAAACATACAACTATGATGTTGTCTGCGTATGTGCAGACTGTGGTCAGGAAGAGGAGTTGGACGGACTTGAGCAGAGAGCTCTCTCATGTGGTGCTGCCAAGTTATATATAGAAGATATCACTGATGAGTTCTGCGACAACTACATCGTTCCATGTGTTCAGGCACACGCTGTTTATGAAAATAAATATTTACTTGGTACTTCAATGGCAAGACCTCTTATCGCTAAGAGACTTGTTGAGATTGCCCGTAAGGAAGGTGCTGTTGCTATCTGCCACGGTGCTACTGGTAAGGGTAATGACCAGATCAGATTCGAGCTTACAATCAAGGCTTTAGCTCCAGATATCAAGATTATCGCTCCTTGGAGAGATTCTAACTGGAAGCTTCAGTCTCGTGAAGATGAGATTGAATACTGCAGACAGCATGGTATTCATCTTCCATTCAGCACAGACTGTAGCTACAGCCGTGACCGTAACATCTGGCATATCAGCCATGAAGGTCTTGAGCTTGAAGATCCAGCTAATGAGCCTAACTACAAGCATTTATTAGTTCTTGGATGCACTCCTGAGGAAGCTCCGGATGAACCAGAATATGTTACTATGACATTTGAAAAAGGTGTTCCAAAGTCAGTTAATGGCAAGGCTATGAAGGTTTCTGATATTATCAGAGAGCTTAACAGACTTGGTGCCAAGCATGGTATCGGTATCATTGATATCGTTGAGAACCGTGTTGTTGGTATGAAGTCCCGTGGTGTATATGAGACTCCTGGTGGAACAATTCTTTACGAAGCTCATCAGCAGCTTGAGGAATTAGTTCTCGACAGAGATACAACAACATTCAAGATGGATGTTGGAAACAAGTTTGCACAGGTTGTTTACGAAGGAAAGTGGGAGACACCTCTTCGTGAAGCACTTCAGGCATTCGTTGAGAAGACTCAGGAATATGTAACAGGTGAAGTTAAGTTCAGACTTTACAAGGGTAACATCATCAAGGCTGGAACAACATCTCCATATTCACTTTACAATGAGTCAATTGCATCATTCAAGACAGGTGATATGTATGATCATCATGATGCTGACGGATTCATCAACCTCTTCGGTCTTTCACTTAAGGTAAGAGCTATGAAGAAGCTTGAGAACGAGAAGAAGAACAATAAGTAATTAAAGAATATAACAAAAAGTATCCCCGGCATGGTTATTAATCATGCCGGGGATGTTGCTTTTATAATCCATTATGATTTCCTATCAATTCATAAAAAATCCACCACTTATAGGTTAATTTATTAACTATAATTATAGTCTCATGTGTTTTCGACCTATAAGACTTTCATATATTCGACTACCTATAGGTATCATGTTGTCCAGATTAATTATATATCATGATAATCTGGCTGATTGGACTTTTTCTCTGCTTTCTCATATGCTAATGTCCAATAACTCATTGACTACAAGGCGGATTGGACACTACAAGCAGCTTATTCAGCAAAAAGTCCAATCTTTCCAGATTTCACAACAATTCTGGACCTTTTACCTCATTCTCTTGCTTGTAAGGTCCAATCCTCCACACTTTCTCACTCAATTTGGACTTCCACATGCCTCTTCACCACTCCAGCGTCCAATCCGCCACCACAGCTCCACCGCATATTACACTCCACCTGCCAATCCACCGCACAAAAGTCTTCCGTGAGAATGAAGTCAGGCGACTATACAACTCGTTTTCAAACCGTTGCGAAGACGCCGGCACTTAGTAAGCTGGGACAGTTGACTTAAAGTCAACGAATCCCAGCGAACTTAGTACCGCTGCGTCGTAGAACGAGCGCAAGCGTGTTTTAAAACGAGCTGCATAGCCGCCTGACTCCCATTTCCGGAAGGCATCATCCCTTAAACTTTCCCTTATCAATCTCCTTCTCTTCCACTTTCCTGTTGACATATGTCCGAAGCAGCGCATAACACACTGAGCTGATTGGAATAAATGTAAGCATACCCATTATACCAAACAGATTGCCACCGATTGTAACAGCAACAAGCACCCATATTCCCGGCAGTCCAACTGAACTTCCGACAACATGAGGATATATAAGATTACCCTCAATCTGCTGTAATATAAGGAACACGCCAATGAATATCAGCGCCTTTATCGGGCTTGTCATCATTATAAGAATCACACCAACTATACATCCGATAAATGCTCCAACAATCGGAATAAGTGCAGTAACCGCAATAATAATTCCTATAAGAAGTGCATAAGGCATTCTCAATATAGACAATGTAATAACAAACATCGTTCCAAGAATACATGCTTCAAGGCACTGTCCTGACAGGAAATTAGAGAATGTAGTGTTGGTAAGTCTTAACACTTCAATGATTTTATCTGCCCTGCTCTCAGGCATGCACACATACATAAGCTTCTTGCATTGTGCTGTAAGCCTCTCTTTCTGAAACAGCACATACACAGAAAAGACAAATCCAATAAAGAAATTAGCGACTCCTGAGAAAAATCCGCTTATTGCACCAATTCCGCCATTAATAATACCTTTTGTTCCTATTGAAAGGAAATTCATAACATTTGAAAGAACAGAATCCCAGTTGATTGATATGCTGCTTAACTTTTCCTCATACTCAGGATATGCAGACAGCTTGACCTGCAGCCAGTTGATAAGATTATTAACTGCTGTCGGCACCTGCCCTATAAGGTCAGCTATTGTATTCACCAGTTCAGGCACAACCACGAAAAGTACACCTGCAATAATAGCCAGTATCAAAATCAGTGTTAGCATATAAGCAAGCGCTCTTATAAGTCTTGGATGCTTCTTCTTACAACGCTTGTCAAACAGCCTGTTAAGTCCTTTTTCAATTGCTTTCATAGGTACATTGAATACAAATGCGATGACTGCGCCAATTATAAATGGCATTACAAGTCCTGCAAGATATGATATAGAATCAAGAATTCCAGTCACATTGTTAAGGGCAAGATATATTACAATTAGCACTGCACCAATCGTAATTCCCTTAACAACCTGACTGTCTTTAAAATGTCCTTTGTTCATACAACCCCTCCACTCTTTAAAGTTACTTCTAATATACTATACAGGAGTCCGGGATTCAAACATATTATATAAATTTAAGAATTGTAAAATGTTAGTTATACTGTGCATCAACCATACTCATCATCATTCGCATATTGAATGCTCCCATGAATTTCACTGATGGAAGATATACAAAATGCTTCTTCTGGATTACGCAGTCATCCTCATATTCATCATCATACACTTCAAGTCTCATAACTTCATTAACAAGCTGCCCCTTACCCGGTTCAACATTGAATGAGCCCTCAATAAATGGTGCATAACAGTCTCTGTCACCACTCTGGTCAGGATTATATGCAATAAATGTATGAATCATACTCTCATATTTAGTAATAAACAGTCCATTATCTACACCGCTTTCCTTTAGTGCATTTCTGTAATTGTCCATCTCTTCTTCATACACTGCTGACTGCTTGTTAATAATCTCTTCTAACTCACCCGCAGTCATAGGAATATTTTCTGCAAAGAAAAATGCGAGTGGCTGGATGCTTCCATATAATAAAAAGCAGCTCATATCCGAATTAAGAGTCTGTGATACCTCAAGCTTATCAGTATCCCCCATATACATAAGTACTGCAAAATTGCCCTTCGCAGTAAACTCCTTAAGCATATTAATAGCTGCCTTTAATTCTGTTCTCGAAAAATGTCTCATAATATCTAATTCCTTTTCATTTAAACTATCGTAGATTATATCACCTATGACCGATATTTTCACTTCCAAATTTTACTTTTTATAAATTGCTCTCTTTTTATTAACAATAATAACTACCGCGGAAACTAATCCAACAGCAACAATTATTGAAATATACATCACAGCCTTTCTGCTGTCTCCTGTTTTAACTGATTCCTCATCAGCAGCAACCTCTCCTGCACGCTGTGTTGCACTGCTTTCAGCAACACTTGATGTAGCACTCATGGTTGTTGGCTGTTGTGTTGTAGATTCCTGCTCTGTTGGTTTTTCTGTTGTCGGCTCCTGCTCTGTCGTTGGCTCCTGTTCTGTTGGTGGTTCTGTCGGAGCTTCAACCTTATCAAGAGAAAATGTAAATTCCATTCCCCATGATGTATTCTGGTATGGATTAGTCATATAAGGTCCACTGATATGAAGATGTGCATTAAGAATATTTCTTGTCTCCTTCATTCCGGCTTCAAGTGTTCCAGTCTTTTCATTCATATATGAATCAACATTATTCTCATTCCTCATCCAGCTTCCTAATGAAAATCTTCCTGCCACACAGTCATCATTATTTACAGTATCGTCATCAAGCGTAAGCATTAAAAGATTGTTATATAACATATTGTATCCAAGGCTGGCAATATTCTTATTAGCCTCCCGTACGCCAACTATATATCCGTTAAATATTGACTCACATATCTCCTTAACACTGAATTCATCAAGTTTTTCTTTATTTTTATCGTATTTTTTATTCATATAATCGATATAATAATCATCAATATCGTCCAGACCATTCTCATACCCAGTTTCAATCAATGCATTTGTAATCAACTCATTAGTATAATTCTTAGAAGAATTACTTGTAATACCAAGCAATTCCTTTAACGCTGAGTTGCTTGTCCTCCAGACAGTACTCTTTACCGCTATCGGACGATTGCTTAAGGATGTGTACGCTCCCTTAATATATTCTGCTTCAGTATTATCATATGTGTATGCCATATCTGCATCCTTTTCTTCAACATAATTACCATCTGTAATCTTCATTGAACCATTACTGTATACATACTCATTTTTAGACAGATTAATTATATTAACATAAAAATTTTCTCCATCCCCCGGCACATAAGTTCCAGCCTCATAATACTTCATAAGATCACCTATAAGGTCTATTTTAATAGTTTTTTCATCATAATTTTCTGGTATGGTATATTCAAAATAATAATTGTACTGCCATTTCTTCTTGTCGTACTCATCCTTAATAGCTACTGTAACCCCCTCTGAACCAGTGTTTTCTTTTGCAAATGTGTTCTCTGCCTTTATGCTTCCAATTAAACTGGAAATCAAAGCTGTAATCATCGTTAGTATTGCTGCCACTTTAAACAGTCTTTTTTTCATTTACTTTTCTGTCCTCCCTTTTATTATAGACGACTATATTCTATTCAATTTTTCCCAGTTTCATACATCTTCTTTTGGACTTTCTGAAATCTCCTTTCCCCTCCCATGTCCAATCCACTGTTCGTAGCTCCCAGCCACATTATAAAACACTGACTCTCTCCATAAAAATGGCAGCCGCCCTGTTAATCAAACAGGACGGCTGCCTCTATAAAAAGATTAGGGAAGTAAGAAAGCTTTATCACAGAGCGTCATTACCGGTTTCACCGGTTCTTATCTTGACTGCTCCCTCAATATCCTTGATGAATATCTTACCATCACCAAAACTGTTAGTATTAAGTTCTTCCAATACCTTATTAATTATACCCTCAACTATCTCGTCTTTTACGACAGTTCTTACACTTAATTTAGGTAAAAGATTGATACCCGGAGTTTCATCTCTTGTATATACCTGACCTGCACCCTTCTGGTGACCGTAGCCAAATATTGTTGTAATCATTACACCTCTAGCACCCTCACTGTCAAGAATCCTTTTAAGATTCTCCAGCTTCTCAGGCTTTATAACTATCTCTAATTCTTTCATAATCCATAACCTCTTTTCTTCACATTTTAATATTCCATATCACCATCAGGTGTCTTCATCCATACCTTTTCATGCTTCCACTTAATAAGAATCATATACAGCCATAGGATAAGACCTACACCCATATATCCTGCAAATCCTAACCATGTTGCCTTTCCGATACCGATAGTACAGAAGAATGCAATAATTGCCATGATTATAAGAGAGGCTATCTTAAGTCCTGTTGCACATTTGTATGGTCTCTCCCATTCAGGATGCTTCTTTAAAAGCACCAGTGAAGATATTGAAGTAATCACATAACACAATGCACACGCGAATGCCATCAGGTCAAAGAATGCTGTAATACTCTGCATTGCAATGAATCCAATACTTACAACAAGAATAAGTATGTTAGGAAGTGTTGGCTGGTTGTACTTATTAGTGTATGAGAACTGCTTTGGAAGGAAATTCTGACGACCCATAGCGTATATCATACGGACGCCTGAATACCAGAAACCAAGTACTGATGTACCAATTGGGAATACAACTCCGACAATACCCATTATAAGGACAAACCATGCAATCTTATCACCGAAGCAGTACTGTAATGCTTCAAATGTGATGAATGGGTGGCAGTCACCGCCATTAGTAAGCTCTGCCCAAGGCATTGCACCTGCAAGACAGAAGTAGAAAATTGTATATATAGCACCACATGTTATAACTGAACCAAGAATAGCTTTCTTCTGGTCCTTAATTGGGAAGTCGCCCTCCTCAACCATTGCCGGTACTGTCTCGAATCCGAAGTATGGTGTTATCATAAATGAACATCCGACAACCCATGCAATACCGGTTGCAAAATTACCACCCCACTGCTTTTCATTGCTGCTTGTAAAGAAATCCGCGAAATTAGCAATGCTCCAGTGTCCGCTGAACAGGAAAAGTAATGAACATATAAGAATACCTGCGATACCTGCCATAAGCATGAATGACTGAACCTTGCCTGCTACAACATTTTTATAAAGACTGAGTACACACCAGAAGCACAGTACTAATGAACCGACAATAACTGCCTTGCCGCCTGTAAGTCCCAGACCAAACTGATGATTTAACCATTCGATAATTCCAAGTACACCTGCTGCAGGAACGGCTATCCATGCACACATGATAAGCCACGCTGACCAGAAACCTGCATGCTTGTTAATACCTACCGTATTGAATACCAGACACGAACCTGTACTTGGTAACATTGTCGAGAATTCAGCATACACAAATGCTGTCGGCAGTACTGCCAGTGTCATAAGTGCAAATGCCAAGAATGTTCCGGGACCTGTATATGACATGAATATACCATCCCAGTAACACATAAATGTAAATATTGCTCCCGTTGCCATCGCATATACATAAATCAGCTTCATTGATTTAGATAATGCATTTGTTTTCTTTTCGCCCATAATAGCTTCCTCCCTTATTGTTGTTCATGATTTGTTGTCACGAAGATTTCTTATGTGCCTAGCCGAATAATCTAAGATACCTTTCGGCTAATTCCATGGTTCCGTCCATCCAGCCAACACTTAATTCTGCTACCGGACCTGATTCCTGATGAGATGCAAGCCATGCTGTAAGCTGTAATCTTCTCATCATTATAAATGTGTCTATTTCTTCAAAATCCGTATCAGTGAACGGAAGAACCTTCTTATATCCTGCAAGCCATGCATTTACAAGCTTTGGAACAATTGGCTTGTCCTCAATAAAACTAAGTGCTGATGCAAGGTCATGTAAGTGCCATCCAAAACCGCAGTCATCAAAATCAATAACCTTAATCTGGTCGCCCTCAATAAGCAGATTAGCTAATCTTAAATCTGCATGTATGAGTCCAAAATTATTCTCATTAGTTCCATATCTTTCAAGTCTTCTCTTAATAATTCTTGAAACCTCTGACAATATATTTTCTGCCTCCGGGGTCATCTCTGGAAATGCTCTCCAGTCACCCCATGCAGCATGTTCACCTATTATCGTGTCGTAAGTCCATACCATACGGTCAAGCTTGTCCGTTCCGTTCCATATCTCTGTCTGACGGTGAAGATAAGCTGTTGTCTCACCGAGATATCTGAACTGCTTTACCATCTGCTCCTCGTTATTCTCATCAGGTGCTTCTCCCGGAAGAAAATCACATATAACGCAGAAATACACATTTCCATCCGGTCCTGTAATCTCCTGTATATTCTTACCATCAAGCCCTTTTATAGGATTAGCTACAAGAAGCGGTGTGTAGTCATTAATCTGTCTTAACCACTTCATCTCTGAATTAAGCTCATCCAATGTGTGATAACCCGGTCTGCTTATTCTAAGCACTCCCTCTTTTTCACCTGTTTCTTTGTTTTTGACCATATAGGTTGCATTCTCCGACAGCACTATGAGTTTCGCCTCACATCTGTCCTGCCATCCGTATTTTTCAAGCGAAGCATTTGCAACCGCATCAAATAAATCAACATTTTCAAATGCCATGTCATTATCCTCCAATCAGAAAAGGCGTACACAAATCTATCCGATTCATGTACGCCTTTGTACTTTTCTTATATTTAATTACTGTCCCATAGATGTTGTTTCCGGCAATGTGCTTCCGCCATCAATAACTATCTGTGTTCCGGTTATGTAGCTTGATTCATAACAACCAAGGAATGCTGCAAGTTCTCCAACCTCCTCAGGGTCAGCCAGCCTCTTTAAAGGAACTGCATCTGCAATTGCCTGTATTGCTCTCTCCGGATTCTCCGGGTCTGACTGCTTTGCCATTCCTTCAACAAGCGGTGTCCTTACATATCCCGGACATATTGCATTAACTCTTATATTCTTATCTGCAAATTCTCTTGCAAGTGCCTTCGTAAATCCTACCAGTGCCGCCTTAGATGTTGCATATGCAACCTCTCCAGGATCAGCAACCATATCTCCTGTTACAGAGCTTGTAACTACGATTGCACCACCACCATTTGCTATCATGCTTGGAATAACTGCTTTTGCCACATTCCATGCACCTTTAACATTAATATCAAGATGCAAGTCTCTATTTTCAAATGTGTCATCTTCAAGAAAGTCTTCAAGAACACATACACCTGCGTTACATACAAGTACATCAATCTTTCCATATGTTTTCTCAGCAACTTCAACAATTCTTTCAACACTCTTGTAATCAGATACATCAACCTGAACACCTGTTGCCTCATACCCTTCGCTTTTCAACTGCTCTGCAAGTTCAAGTACCTTAGGTCCTCTTGCTGCAAGCACACATTTTGCACCATACTTTGCATACACTTTGGCGATTCCTTCACCGATGCCTTTGGATGCTCCGGTAATTACTGCAACTTTTCCTTCTAACTTTCCCATAACGCCACGCACCTTTCTTAGTTTCCTGAATACAAAAAAGGACACGAAAGCTTTCACCTTCGTGCCCCTTCGCACTTCGTCATTAACTATAGTACCAAGTGCTTAAAATTGCAATAATAAAAATATGCATTTTTTCTTTAATTCTTAAGGAATTTTCAAGAAAAAATCTTTATTCATAAAGTGGGTACTTATCTGTAAGTCCCTTAACAAGCTCCATTGCCTTAGCCTGGTTAGCATCTACATCATCAACAAGCATAGCAATTGCTTCTGCAACAACATCCATATCAGCCTCATTGAAGCCTCTTGTTGTAACGGCTGCTGTACCAAGTCTGATACCGCTTGTTACGAATGGAGAAGCTGGGTCATTAGGAATTGTATTCTTGTTACATGTAATGTTAGCTGCATCCAGAAGCTTCTCAACTTCCTTTCCAGTCTTTCCCTTGCTTAAGAGGTTAACAAGCATAAGGTGGTTATCTGTACCACCAGATACGATATCAAAACCTCTGTTCATAAGTCCGTTAGCAAGTGCTGATGCATTCTTAACAACATTTTCAGCATATACCTTAAAGCTTGGGTCAAGCGCTTCCTTTAAGCACACTGCCTTACCAGCAATAACATGCATAAGAGGTCCGCCCTGGATTCCAGGGAATACAGCCTTGTTAAGCTTGAACTTATCTGCTGCCTCTGCTGAAGCAAGAATCATACCTCCTCTTGGTCCACGGAGTGTCTTATGTGTTGTTGTTGTTGTAACATCTGCATATGGAATTGGGCTTGGGTGTGCACCACCGGCTACAAGACCTGCAATATGTGCCATATCTACCATAAGTAATGCGCCAACTTCATCACAGATTTCTCTAAACTTCTTGAAGTCGATTGTTCTTGCATAAGCAGAAGCTCCTGCAATAATCATCTTAGGCTTGCATTCCTTGGCAATTCTTAATACTTCATCATAATCAATAAATCCGTCTGCTGTAACACCATAAGGAACGATGTTAAAGTATTTTCCAGAAATATTAACTGGTGAACCGTGTGATAAATGTCCACCACAGTCAAGGCTCATACCCATAACTGTATCTCCAGGATTAACAAGTGCGAAGAATACAGCTAAGTTAGCCTGTGCTCCTGAATGTGGCTGTACATTTGCATATTCACAGCCAAAAAGCTTCTTGGCCCTTTCAATTGCAAGTGTCTCAACAACATCGACATACTCACAGCCGCCGTAATATCTCTTTCCAGGATATCCTTCTGCATACTTATTAGTAAGAGGGCTTCCCATAGCAGCCATAACTGCCTTACTTACAAGGTTCTCAGAAGCGATAAGCTCGATGTGGCTTCTCTGTCTTCCAAGTTCATCATCCATAGCCTTAGCAAGGTCTGGATCATAGTTTAATACTTCATCAAATGAATACATATAACTTCCTCCCATTATACTTTAGTGAAACAAAGTGTCCCTAGTTACTTATGATATAATTAAATTACGGATTAGTCAATTTAAAGTTGTGAATTCCTGCTTTTTTTAATATTTGTTTCTGTATATCGACTGCAACTCCATATCCCTGCTCCTCAAGTTCATATGTTGATTGTTCAAGTGCCATCTCAAATTTTTCAACCATACTTAAAAAATGCTGCGTTGCTATTCCTTTTCCAAGACCAAGTTTCTTTGCCTCATTTTCAAACGACTTCTGATTTATATTCCTTATATCATATTCGCCATCTATGTTAAGCGACATTTTCTCTGTGCTGCTGTCATATATAACAGTACTTAATAAATCATATGCCGGAGCTAATCTTATTCCTTTTAAATCCTCACTATATAAAAGAGCAATATTTTTAACATGATTATCTGTATTACCTATAAGATAATTAAATATACATAAATCCCATAGCCTTATCTGATCTTCAATTGGATTGCTTGAATAATTTTTTATTAGTTCAAATACATCTGCTAAATAATCTTTCCCGTTTTTCTCGTATTTTTGTGACGCTGTAATTCCAAGTGCCTGTGCAAAATCCTCCTGATGAAGTCTTAATGGAACTTTCTTCCCCATTAATTCTTTGGATGTATCTAAAATCTTTCTGTCATATCTTTCAGTTGCAAATAAAAAATCATCTTCTTTATCATTAAGATTAATAATAAAACTATCTGGTGTCCTAATTCCTAGTTTTCTTGCTGTCAGCAAACATAACTGTTCATTAGCAACTATCTTTTTTAACCTTACATGGCTCTGCTTTAATATATGTGTACTTGGTGCCAGTCCCGCTGGCTGATACCATTCATTATTATTCCTGTCATAATATAATCCGGTCTTTCCTGATGCCCCAGCTAATGATAAATGTGATTTAATAACCAGTTCCGCTGACTTAGTTGCACCTTCTCTTGCAAACTCCAGCAATTCCTCATGTGATAATAATCTGTAAGAAGATTGTTTTATATTCATATCTCCTTCTACTATTCTTATTGCTCCGAGACACTCACTTCCTAATTCTGAAAGAACTGATATATAATCATTTTCATCGACATGAAGCCAACCCGCAACACACCTTCTTGTATATCCTTCTGGTAAAAGACTTTCAAAGAAACATCGCGTTCTTTCCGCTGAAAAACTTCTTTCATCAAGCGGTAAACTGATTGATATTGATCTTGAAGATTTATCTTCTATATATTCCTCTGAATATGAAAATACAGCATCGTCAGAATTATGCCCTGTAATACTGCCAACATTAATCATATTTCCATTACATTCAATATATACCTCTAAATTTCTCATTATCTCCCCCTTACATCAATATTGATATCAAGTCCAAGAATCGAAATTAACTGTATTACCTTGCCAATCTCAACAGTCGGCTTACCTCTTTCCACATCTGATATAAAACTTACACTAAGACCAGTATATTCCGACAAAAATGCCTGCGTATACTTTAATTCTTTTCTCCTGTTCCTGATTATATTTCCAAGCCCCTCTGAATCAGTTATTTTCATATTATTCACCTCAACGCAAAAAACAAGCCGTACGGCTTTATTATACATATTTTCTCACAAATAAAGCCGAGCGGCTTTGTTTTGATAAAAACATTATAATATAAGCCGTACGGCTTAGTCAATTTTCTTTTGTTACATAATTTCATTTTCTTGTAATGAAATAATATCCTGTAATTATTAATTTGGGTTGTACCTTATGGGTATAGTATATATTTATCCAATCAGAACTTTTTGCCTTCAAATAAAAAACGAACCCACCCGAAGATGAGTCCGTTTCATAGTCTTAAACCGGCAGATTCTTCATACTCTCAAGACTTATAACAAGCGTTGATGTATTATGAAGAAGTGCTGATGTTGTAGGCTGTATGACGCCCGTTACACCAAGTGCAATAAGTGCGGAATTGAATCCGACAATCACACGGTAATTTCTGTTAATCTTCTTAATCAGACTGTCACTTAATTTCTTAAGCATAAGTATCTGGTTAAGGTCATCTGCGCCAACAGTGATATCTGCAATCTCTCTTGCAATCTCAGCACCATCACTTATGGCAATACCTACATCTGCTGCTGAAAGTGCCGGTGAGTCATTAATTCCATCACCAATCATAATCACTTTTCGCCCGGCTGCCCGCTCTTTCTCTACGAACTTAGCCTTGTCTTCTGGGAGAACCTCTGAATAATATTCAGTAACGCCTACCTTTCTGGCAATAGAGGCGGCTGTTCTTTCGCTGTCTCCAGTCATCATGACAACCTTTGATATTCCAGCCTTCTTAAGCCCTTCAATAACCTCCGGTGCTTCTTCTCTTAATGGATCAATTATGCATATAACTGCTGCAAGCTGACCGTTAATTGCCATATAAAGATGTGAGCAGTCATCTGGAAGGCTGTCAAATAACTCCTGCTTTCCTACTGGAATTACACATGCCTCATCCTCAAATACAAAGTGATGGCTTCCTATGATAACCTTGCTTGTATTGATAAATGTTGATATTCCATGTGCAACAATATATTCAACCTTAGAATGCATCTCTTCGTGCATAAGGTTTCTTCTGCCAGCTTCATTAACAACAGCCTTAGCCATTGAATGTGGAAAATGCTCCTCAAGACACGCAGCTATTCTTAACAGCTCATCTTCCGGCATTCCGTTAAATGAATATACCCTGCTTACTGTTGGCTTAGCCTTTGTAAGTGTACCTGTCTTATCAAATACGATAGTATCCGCTTCAGCAATTGCCTCTAAGAACTTACCACCCTTGACTGTTGCACTCGCCTGACTTGCCTGTCTTATTGCTGCAAGTACCGTAATAGGCATAGCAAGCTTCAATGCACATGAGAAATCAACCATAAGTATTGACAATGCCTTAGTAGTATTGCGTGTTAACAGATATGTAAGTGCAGTTCCACCAAGTGAATAAGGTACAAGCTTATCTGCAAGATGCTCTGCTTTTGACTCAAGACCTGATTTTAACTTCTCAGATTCTTCAATCATCCTGACAATCTTGTCATATTTGCTTGAGCCTCCGGCACGCTTAACCCTGAATACTATCTCGCCCTCTTCTACTACAGTTCCTGCAAATACAGAAGTTCCCTCACCTCTTCTTACAGGCTCAGATTCTCCTGTAAGTGAAGCCTGATTAACCATAGCCTCACCACTGATAACAGTTCCATCAAATGGGATTACATTACCCATCCGGATTATTACATTATCTCCGTCCTTAACATCTTTCACAGATACCTGTACTTCTGCATCATCTGTCTTTAACCATACCTTATTAACGTTAAGTGACATCGTTCTTGCCAGGTCGTCAACCGACTTCTTGTGTGTCCAGTCCTCTATTATCTCACCTATACCAAGAAGAAACATTACTGAACCAGCTGTATTAAAGTCTCTTCTTAAGATAGAAACTCCTATTGCAGTTGCATCAAGGACAGGTACCTCAAGCTTTCTTGCAAGCAGTGTTCTGATTCCTTTATAAATGTACTTCATTGAAGATACTGTTGTTAATACCGCACATACCGGTGCCGGAATAAACAGCTTCTTAGTGATTCTCCATAATACCTGATCCGCTAACTTCTCAGTATAATGAGAATTGATTGCCCTTCCTGATGTTGCAAGAACTTCTTCAGGAACCTCAACATTGCTGTATCTGAACTTAGCAATAGCTTCAATCACAGTCTTTCTTGAACATCTGTACTCAACAACTGCATCTGCAGTTCTCTCATACACCTTGGCATTCGTAACGCCATGCAGATTCTTAAGATAATACTGCAAGGTATCAGCCTGTGTAAAAGTCATGCCAGAAGCATCCATGTGAACGCGGATTCTTCCGGGCACATCATGCTTTATTATAAATTTCATACTCTGTTACGCTTCCTCATCTTCATCTACTGAATCAAGTACAACTTCTTCTGTGTTATACTTTGTCTCATTGATTGTCTTAGCATCAGCATATATATCCTCGCAGTTTTCCTGAACAGTTGTAGCTGTCTTCATTATGCATGATTTAGCTCTTAAAACTGCTGCTGTACAGTTAGTGTAAAGCTTCTTTGCGTCCTTGCTTGTAAGAATCTTAATTCCAGCTGTTCCAAATAATACACCTGCTGCAAAAAGTCCTGGTTTTTTTAAGTTATTAATTTTCATACTGTGCTCCTCTCTGTCCATATTGGACAACAAATGTTTCTTAAGTTTGACGGTTATTATATTACACATTATGTAACATTTCTACATAAATCCACTTATTGAGAAATCTTCTCAATATAGCAAAAGGAGAGATGAAACAGTTTCATCTCTCCCTTATTAGTAAATATTATTTATTAACTGAAACTGCCTTTTTCCTGTCAACTACACTTGTTATCTTCTGATTCTTAATGTATCCGCAGGCTTCTAGCCCTGACTCAATAATTTTACTCCATTTGCTTTCTGATAAATTAATTGACGAATCATCGTTTAATCTTACAGTATAACCGCCATTATCATTCTCATCACAAGTTATCCTGTACATATTCTTACGGTTAATTGCACCTATTTCTTCCAGTGTATTAACCATTCTATATACAGTTGCAGCCCCAATCTTAGGATCCTTTTTTACTGCCTTGTAATAAATCTCTTTACAGCTTGAGCAGTCCTCTTCAAGAATTACATCAAGAAGCATAAGCCTCTGTTTAGTTATCCTGCAACCCTGCTGCTTGAGACGAGAAATAATAATGTCTTTGTCTTTATCAGGATTTCTGACCACCCGTTACCTCCTTTTAATGGCAGTGACCTTTGCATTTACCGCAGTCGCCACCACATGTGAACGATTTACCGTTTTTCTTGTCGTGTACCATACTGCGTACAATAAGCGCAACTATAATCACCAATATAACTCCTACTATAATTGTTCCCAGCATAATTACACCTCCGATAATATATCATTTAATTACTTTGTTGCATTTAAAAGCTTCTTAGAATCAACCTTTAATGTCTTACTTTCCTTATATGGTCTGAATAACAGATAAATGAAGCCAACAATTATAAGAATTGCGATTACTGTGAATACATTAAATGCTGTGTCGCCAGTAATAAGACCAGCAATCTGGTTAATTACAAGACCTACAAGGTAAGCATATCCACACTGGTATCCGATTGCAATCCAGAACCACTTAGTGTTGTTCATCTCTCTCTTAATAGCACCCATTGCTGCGAAGCAAGGAGCACAGAGAAGATTGAATGCAAGGAATGCATATCCGCTTACTACTGTAAATGTAGCTGCCATGTTAGCATATACTGTTCCCTCACCTGCTGAGTAAAGGATACCCATTGTACCAACGATATTCTCCTTAGCTACAAGACCAGTAATAGAAGCAACAGTTGCCTGCCAGTTACCAAATCCTAAAGGAGCAAATATCCATGCGATTGCCTTACCAATTCTGCCAAGAATAGAGAAGTCAATCTGATCATCTGCAAGCATTGTAAATGTTCCATCAACAAATCCGAAGTATGTTGTGAACCAGATAATGATTGTTGAAAGTGTGATGATTGTTCCGGCCTTCTTGATGAATGACCATCCACGCTCCCACATGCTTCTTAATACTGTACCAACTGTTGGAAGATGGTATGCTGGAAGCTCCATAACGAATGGTGCCGGATCTCCAACGAATAACTTTGTCTTCTTTAAGATGATACCTGAGCAGATAATTGAGAATATTCCAAGGAAGTATGCTGATGGAGCAACCCATGGAGCACCATCAAAGATAGCTCCGGCAACCATTGCTATGAATGGAAGCTTAGCTCCACAAGGAATAAATGTTGTTGTCATAATTGTCATCTTACGGTCTCTGTCGTTCTCAATTGTACGTGAAGCCATGATACCAGGAACACCACAACCTGAACCGATAAGCATTGGAATGAATGACTTACCTGAAAGACCGAACTTACGGAAAATTCTATCCATAATGAATGCTATACGTGCCATATAACCGCAAGACTCAAGGAATGCAAGGAATATGAATAATACAAGCATCTGTGGAACGAAGCCAAGTACTGCACCAACACCGGCTACAATACCATCAAGGATAAGACCCTTTAACCAGTCTACACAACCAATTGCATCAAGTCCTGACTCAAGAAGCACTGGAATACCAGGAACCCATACACCATAATTAGCAGGATCTGGAGCTGCACCATCATTGTCTATACACTGTTCAATAGCTTCCTTAACACCAGCTGCATCTGTTGTCTCTGTTGTTACACTAAGATTTTCCTCATCTTCTACATCATAATCTAATGTAAGATTAGCTGGAACTGTGTTTTCAAGTTTCTTTAATGCTGCTACTGCTGCATCTGAATCATAATCATCAGCTTCTGTATCAATAGCATCTGCATACTCTTCACCTTTATCGCCAAGGCTGTCGATATATGCCCCGATGATTGCATCTGAATCACCATACTCATCAGCTACTTCTTCGTAAGCTGAAGTGCCAATTCCGAAGAGATGCCAGCCATCACCGAACACACCATCGTTAGCCCAGTCTGTTGCCCATGTACCAACTGTTGTAACTGATACATAGTATACGATGAACATTACAACTGCAAATATTGGAAGTGCTAAGAATCTGTTAGTAACTATTCTATCAATCTTATCTGATGTAGAAAGCTTCTTCTCAGACTTCTTTGCAAAACATCCACTGATAATTGAAGATATATATGTATATCTTTCATTAGTGATAATACTTTCTGTATCATCATCAAATTCTTTCTCAAGAGTCTCAATCTCAGCTGAAACATCTGGAACATTCTTCATAAGAACTTTAATCTTATCATCCTTCTCAAGAAGCTTGATAGCAAAGAATCTCTTCTGTTCTTCAACAATATCAAGACCAAGCTTATCTTCTACTGCAGATATAGCTGCCTCAACCTTATCATCAAACTTGTGAGCAATTGTATTGAGCTTCTTGCTCTCTGCAAGCTTAACAGCCTTCTCTGCTGCTTCCTTAATGCCAGTTCCCTTAAGAGCTGATATCTCAACAGCTTCACATCCAAGGTTCTTTCCTAACTTGGCAAGGTCAACCTTATCTCCGTTCTTTTCCATGATATCGACCATGTTAACAGCCATAATAACTGGAATCCCCAGTTCCATAATCTGTGTTGAAAGATAAAGGTTTCTTTCAATGTTAGTACCATCAACGATATTGATGATTGCATCAGGTCTTTCGTTAATAAGATAATTTCTTGCTACTACCTCCTCAAGAGTATAAGGAGAAAGTGAATAAATACCTGGTAAATCCATGATAGTTACATCTTTATGTCCCTTTAATTTACCTTCCTTTTTCTCAACTGTAACACCTGGCCAGTTACCAACGAACTGATTAGAACCGGTCAAAGCATTAAACAATGTTGTTTTACCGCAGTTTGGATTACCTGCTAATGCAATTTTAATAGACATTTGACTACCTCATTTCTTTTATATAAATGCTAATGCATTTGCTAACAAACATTTGACAATTCTTACATTAATTAGATTATACTAACTTGCATGTAAAAAAAATCAGCCTACCTCTATCATCTCGGCATCGGCTTTACGAAGCGATAATTCATAGCCTCTTACTGTAACCTCTACAGGATCTCCCAAAGGTGCTACCTTTCTTACATAGACTTCAACTCCCTTAGTAATTCCCATATCCATAATTCTTCTCTTAACCGGACCATCACCATTTAACCTGGTAACTTTAACGGTCTGGCCTACAGATACATCTCTTAAAGTCATAGTTTATCTCCTTCTTATTTTAGTTTTATATAAGAACTGGCATATTCAGTCCTTTATACCATAATTTTATTAGCCATATCTTTTCCTATGGCAACTCTTGATTCCTTAATGTTAACAATGACATTACCGCCAGCTTTAGAAACAACTGTTACTACTGCTCCCGGAACGAATCCAAGATTCTCAAGAAAACGTCTTATTTCTTCCTTTCCACCAATCCGCTGGATTGTGTATGGAGTTCCTTCATCAATCATAGTTAATGGCATAAGCTCATCTCCTCTTTTTAGCATATTGATAATGTTTTTCATTACCACCTCGGTTAGTATATTCTAATGGTCATTAGATGTCAACAACTTTTGTTGTATTTTTATAATATTTTTTAGAACAGTTTAACCCCTGATTGATATAACCAACCAGGGGCAAAATGTGCAATCTTTTCAATATATTACAGGCAATAAATAATTATGCTAACGCTGCCCCAAGTTTTTTGCAGTTTTCAACAGCATCATCATCTGGTGCTTCCTGACAGATTACGCTGTCTGTTGCAAGAACAGCCCCAGCAGCCTTGCTTCTTTCTTCCCAGTCAGCCATCCATTCGCCGCTTCCCCATCCATATGAACCAAAAAGTGCAATTTTCTTACCGCTAAGGCTTCCTTCTACCTCTGTGAACATTGGCTCAAACTCTGATTCTTCGAGATTCTCTGCTCCCATTGCCGGGCATCCGAATGCGATTCCATCATATTCAGCAACCTTTCCTGAATTAAAATCATTTGCCACAAGTACATCAACCTCTGCTCCGGCTCCTTTAGCACCTTCTGCAACTGCGTTAGCCATTGTCTCTGTATTACCTGTTCCACTCCAATAAACTACTGCTACTTTACTCATTATCCAATCTCTCCTTTTTTACTTTTTATATGCTTAAACCGTTAATGCAGATATGCTTCTGCCTCGGTCAAAGACTCTTAAATATACTTCTGTGCATTTTCTGTAACGTGCAAACATCTTCTGGCTAAATGCCTCATCACAATACACCTTCCATACCCCACAACATTTGTAATTACAGCCCTTTTGTCTTATAAACTGGATTACATCTTCCACCGGGTAACTTAAGAACAATCCTATTTCATGTGGAAAGCATGTGTTCTCCCCCACTCTCTGTTTAAGATGCTTAATGCTTGCTCCAACTTTATAATCTGTATATCCAAATGTTTTCAGTACATTTTGTACTGCTGGCTGTGACAAATCCTTCTCTAATCTGTCAGGTCTGAACACATATAAAAGTGCACTCTTTTCATTTCGCTTTAAAAATGTAACATACACGCCTTTGGCGTTAAGTTTTCTGTTTACACTTGCAAGCTCTTTCCTAAAATCAGATATATTATCATATCTGTAATTAAAAAGGTTGCCCGTCTTTAATCCGGCAAGCGTCGGAGAACACTCTTTTATAACTTCCCGCTCAATTCTTCCCAATACATCTGTACAGACCATTTTTCTTTTCCTTCCATATTGCACTTTATCCTCTTCTTTATCAGCATGCCCTGCTTTCGCTTAAATATGTTTCTAAAACACTTGTAAGCGATGCCGCACTGCTTGAATGTGTTCTTACTATATTTACATCATTCTTCTTAGCCTCTGTAACAGCTGATAAAACCATCTTATGAGAAACCGTATTAGTAAACAGTATCATAAGATCCGGTGTTCCAATCTGCTTGGAAAATCCGCTTTTTTCCTTTACAAATACCTTCGCCTTGCAGCCGTGTTTCTTACATATCTGCTGATACTGGCGTTCCATACATTCATTTCCACCAATAATAACTACGCTCATATTCTCGTCCTTTCATTTGCCTTACTTTTGTTAGCTTTGTCTAACCCATATTTATAAAATAACGGATATCCTAACTGGATACCCGTTACATCAGTTAGCTTTAACTAACTATTAAAATATCATCTTTTTATATAGCTGTCAATACATTTTTACAAATTATCTGTCAAATGGTGCATCGTCATCATTATTGTCAAAGTCATCAATATCCGCATTACCATCTGAATGGTCATGACCGTCAATCATATTCTCTCTGTTGACAACTCTCTTGATATCTCTCTGCTTCTCCACAAGATCTGATAACAGCTCTTTAGTAGCCTTAGGTCTTTTGATATTCTTAATCTCAAAGTCACCCATCGTCTTGTCTCCTGAGCATACTTTAATAGTTCCCACTCCGACAAGTCTCTGCATGAATGAACGCTCCAATGAAATATCCATAATACGATACAGTCTTACCTCATCATCTTTAACGCTGAAAAATCCTTTGCTTATAAAGAATCTGTCCTTAGATACACTATATCTTGTAAATGACCATGGAAGTCCGAGGAAGAGAATTCTCTTCCTGTCCTTCCATAATATATCTGTGCTGACTTTATCTCTTGCCATTGTTTAAATATCTCCCCTTTACCTTTAATTTCATAAAGCACTATATTAAATAGTATTTTTAATTATAACATACGTCTTACTATAATTAAATTAATATTTCTCATCTTTTATCACTTTTTTCATAGCAAACATTGAAAAATATTCTTGTGCTTTCTGTAATGATATATTGAGTTTTTTCTGAAGTCTGTCAAGAATTTCTTCTTCAGATAATCCAAATTCAAATCCTAATTCAATAATTGCCTTAGCTTCTCCTTCTTTGCGTGTTTCCTCGAATACTGTACACATATCAGCATCAGCCTCCTTTTCAAGCATATTATAATCTATCTTGCAATTAACTGCACCTGTCACAGTCATTATAACGGACTTTTCTACTTTATGCTCTGCTGCATAATTTATTGCTTTTTCTTTAATTTCATTCAAATTACCATTTCTATTCAAAAGAATTCCAAAAAGATTGAACAAATCCTTATTATTAATATTATGTAATTTCAAATTATTTTTTCTTGCTTCAACCAAATTCATTTTATAATCATTGATAAATGCTTTCATATCTTCAGGAATATCCAACATTCCCTGTAATGATACCGCTCCATCCCATGCCTTCTCCCCATAATATATAACTATAGTTATTATCGGTATAAATTTATCTGTTCTCTTCATTTTAGAAATAAACTCATCATCAGACAATCCTTTTGCTGTCTTATATTTAACAGCATTACTGTCATATTGTTTTTTATAAGAACCATAATCATATCCCATAACTCTCATCGGCATTGCATAATGAATATGTTCCTGACTTTCCATTCCAAGTATGCACAACTCGACATCATGTTTTGTTGATTTCTTTCGTATCTTTATATTATCTCTTGAAGCCAATACACTTTCAACATATTTTTTATTCTCTGATACATAAGATTCTTCCGTATCCATATCTTCAAGTTCATCAGGTTTTATTACCTGTTTCCCCTCATATAAAACCGCATTGAAAAAATCCGCAAATTGTTCATTATTACGCCAATAGTTTTTTACAACAACATCTGCTTTCAGTTTATTTTTTGTTTTCCCCATACATTATCCCCTTTAATTATACTATGAACTATATTCATCATCAATATTGTTTCGTATTTAATAGTATAATATATTTAAAATATTTTTTCTACTTATTATTATATATTTTATTTTTATTTAATATATTTACTGAAAATACAAAAGACCTTGCAGATAAATCAATCATCTGCAAGGTCTTTTATTTATATTATACAATTATTATTTAAACCAAAATGCACTATTACTTGAAGTACTTAACACCAGATTCGAATATCTTAATATCCTGCTCACCATATATATTAATAGCAACACTGTCACCGCGTCTCTCAGAATGTGCCATCTTACCGAAGCATCTTCCGTCTGGGCTTGTGATACCTTCAATAGCCATGTATGAACCATTGATATTCCACTCTTCATCCATAGATACATTACCGTCAAGGTCACAGTACTGTGTAGCAACCTGTCCGTTAGCAAAGAGCTTATCAAGCCATTCCTTAGGAGCAACAAATCTTCCTTCACCATGTGAAGCTGGGTTGCAGTATACTCCGCCAAGTTCAGCATTAGCAAGCCATGGACTTAAATTGCTGACAACCTTAGTATATACCATCTTAGATATATGACGGTTAATTGTATTAAATGTAAGTGTAGGTGACTGTGCATCCTGTCCTGTAATCTTACCATTAGGTACAAGACCAAGCTTGATAAGTGCCTGGAATCCATTACAGATACCAAGTGCAAGACCATCTCTCTCATTAAGTAGCTTCTCAACTGCTTCCTTCATCTTGGCATTACGGAATGCTGTCGCGAAGAACTTGGCAGAACCATCTGGTTCATCACCTGCTGAGAATCCACCAGGGAACATAATAATCTGTGCCTGGTTAATAGCCTTCTCAAATTCATCAACAGACTCTCTGATACTCTCAGCATCAAGGTTCTTGAATACCTTAACGATTGTATCAGCACCGGCTCTTTCAAATGCCTTGGCACTATCGTACTCACAGTTAGTTCCTGGGAATACCGGTATAAATACTGTTGGCTTAGCAACCTTATTCTTGCATACATGTACGCTTGGTGCTTCATATAACTTGCTTTCAACCGGTGTAGTTTCCTTAGAAGCCTTAGTTGGGAATACACCCTCAAGGGTATCAGCCCATACGCTTAATGCTTCTTCTACATTAATTGAAACTTCCTTGTATGTGAACTTACCATTATCCTTAACAGTACCAACCTTAGTATAAGCTGTAGTAATCTCACTAAGCTTGTCCGCTGGAACTTCTGCAACGATACAGCCATAAGCTGGTGCAAAGAGGTCATCTTCCTTAACGTCTGCGCTGATCTCAAAACCTAACTTATTACCAAATGCCATCTTGCTGAGTGCTGGCACAAGTCCGTTAGCATCAAGAACATATGCAGATACGATTGCCTTCTTCTGGATAAGCTCATGTATTGCACTGTAGAGTGCCTTAACCTGTTCGAAATCTGGAAGATCATACTGATTCTTCTTAATATCAAATCTGACTAATACATCACCATCATTCTTAAGCTCAGGAGTAATAATATCCCCTTCCTTAGCTACATCAATAGCAAATGAGCAGAGTGTTGGTGGAACATCAATATGTTCAAATGTTCCTGACATACTGTCCTTACCACCGATTGATGGAAGTCCGAATCCCATCTGTGCTTCATATGCACCAAGAAGTGCAGCAAATGGCTGGCTCCATCTTTCTGGATCTTCTGTCATTCTTCTGAAGTATTCCTGATATGTGAATCTGATCTTACTGAAATCACCACCGGCAGCAACAATCTTAGCTACAGAATCTATAACAGCATAGATTGCTCCATGATATGGGCTCCATGATGAAAGATATGGATCAAATCCATAAGACATCATAGTTACTGTATCGCATGAACCCTTAAGCACTGGAAGCTTTGCAACCATGCTCTGTGTCTCTGTAAGCTGATATTTACCACCATATGGCATATATACTGAACCGGCTCCGATAGAACCATCAAATCTCTCAACAAGTCCCTTCTGTGAGCATTCGTTAAGGTCTGCTAAAGTCTTTAACCACTTACCGCGTACATCTGTAACCTTAACCGGCTTAAGGTAATCGTCTTCCTGTGAAGGAATATCAACTACAACCTTAGTCTCCTGATGAGCACCATTAGTATCAAGGAATGCTCTTGAAATATTAACGATATCCTTGCCTCTCCAGTTAAGAACAAGTCTTGGTTCTTCTGTTACAACAGCTACCTCAACTGCCTCTAAGTTCTCCTCAGCAGCATACTGAAGGAATTCCTTAACATCCTTAGGATCAACTACAACAGCCATTCTCTCCTGAGACTCTGATATAGCAAGCTCTGTTCCATCAAGACCTTCATACTTCTTAGGAACTTTATCAAGATCTACCTTAAGACCTGCTGCAAGCTCACCAATTGCAACGGATACACCGCCTGCACCAAAGTCATTACATTTCTTAATAAGCTTAGTAACCTCTGGTCTTCTGAAGAGTCTCTGCATCTTACGCTCTGTAGGAGCATTACCCTTCTGAACCTCAGCACCACAATCCTCAATAGACTTCTCTGTATGAACCTTAGATGAACCTGTAGCTCCGCCACATCCATCTCGTCCTGTTCTTCCACCAAGAAGAATAATGATATCTCCCGGGTCAGAATTCTCTCTCTTAACTGCACTTCTTGGAGCAGCAGCTATAACTGCACCAATCTCCATTCTCTTGGCAACATAATCAGGATGATAGATTTCTTTAACATATCCTGTAGCAAGTCCAATCTGGTTACCATATGAACTGTATCCGTGAGCTGCACCTGTGACAAGCTTTCTCTGTGGAAGCTTTCCATGAATTGTCTCTGATACCGGAACAGTAGGGTCTGCTGCACCTGTAATTCTCATTGCCTGATATACATATGTACGTCCTGACAATGGATCTCTTATAGCACCACCTAGACAAGTTGCTGCGCCACCAAATGGCTCAATCTCTGTTGGATGGTTATGTGTCTCATTCTTAAAGTTAACAAGCCATTCCTCTGTCTTTCCATCGATCTCAACCGGAACAACAATTGAGCAGGCATTAATCTCATCAGATTCTTCCTGATCAGCTAACTTACCCTCAGCCTTTAACTTCTTAGCCCCCATAAGTGCAAGGTCCATAAGGCATACGAACTTGTCCTTACGGTCCTTATATATTTCTGCTCTGTCTGAAAGATACTTGTTATATGTAGCTTCCATAGGGGCTTTATAGAATCCGTCCTTAAACTTAACATCTGTAAGCTCTGTTGCAAATGTTGTGTGACGGCAATGATCTGACCAGTATGTATCAAGTACTCTGATTTCAGTCATAGAAGGATCACGCTTCTCAACACCAGCAAAATGCTCCTGAATGAATTTAAAATCCTTAAATGTCATGGCAAGTCCTAAAGAATCATATAATTCCTTTAACTTATCCTCTGGCATATCCTTGAATCCGTCAAAATAAATAACATCAGCAGGAGTCTTGAACTCAGTAACTAAAGTTTCTGGAATATCCTCTGCTGCCTGTCTTGAATCAACAGGGTTAATGCAGTGTTCCTTAATCCTGTTCTTCTCCTCATCAGTAACAGTTCCTGTCAATACATAAGTTACAGCAGTCTTGATAACTGGTGTCTCATTCTCATTAAAGAACTTAACACACTGTTCTGCAGAATCAGCTCTCTGGTCGAACTGTCCTGGAAGATACTCTACAGAGAACACGAAATCGTCCTTTCCCGCTGGAAATGTTCCCTCATAAACATCATCTACCGGTGGCTCAGAAAAAACAGTAGTAAGTGCTTTCTTATATGTTTCTTCTGAAAGATTCTCAATATCATAACGGATAAGAACTCTTACATCTGTAATAGTCTTTATTCCAAGATATCCTCCTATCTCCTCAAGTAATTCTTTCGCATTAACTGCAAATGGTTTCTTTTTCTCGACAAAAACTCTCTTTACGCCGCTCATATCTTCCTCCTGAGATTAGTTATATTAATTATTAATATTTAACCATTGTATCACAATAAAACATATTTTCAAACAACTATTCATGCATTCTTCTTATTATCTTGTAAACAACCTGATTACCCATTACGGTAGGACCTGTATGTGCGAAGAAAACAATACCGTCTGTCTGTGATATTATCTCACTCTTAACAGTACCCTCGCATGGGTCAAGAATCTGTGCTATAAGCTCACCATGATATACAGGATCACCCGGCTCTTTAAGTCTCTTGTAAAATCCTGCATCATAAGTCTTGACTGCCATAAGGTCAAATTCGTTGATAACACTTGCAATATATCCACTGTGATTGTTGTACTTAAGTATACCCATTCTGGTTAAAAACCTGAGAACAGATGACACAGCCTGTCTTGCAGATTTCTCATCAATCATATCTGTGCTGTTAGTATATATTGAAAACGCATTAGTACCATTCATCTGCCAGTTATAATTTAGTGTCACTGTATCCATTGGCTTCGGCTTTCTAATAACAACGTACTGAAGTCCAAACAGATTGGCAAGACTTGCACTCTGAAATCCTGTATCCATCATCTTTACATGAGGAATAAAATCACCCGGCATATAAAAGCTCGCAAAATGTATGCCATAACTGTAACCCTTAATTCTGTCAAAAAGTGTTCCTGCTATCTGCTTGGTTGTATCTCCATTAACATCCCCAGGAAAAGCTCTGTTAATATCAGAATTATCTGTAGGCCAGAATCTCTTTCCAACATTCATGGAAAATCTGTTAACAGATGGGATAACAAGAATCTCATGATTGTGCGATATTGCACCATGAGCCTCAAGCTCTTTAAGTGCCTTAACAAGCTGCGAACATATATACAGCTGCTGTATCTCATTACCTCTTAATGCACCAACAATACATGCCGACTTCTCACCACCGCCGAATCTGTAGCCTTCTATCTGATAATCTTCTCTATATATACCCTTTAACGAATAAATAATCTCTTTCTTCATTATCTGCCACCATAAACTCTTGCTATAAGAGCCCCCTTATGTACTACCGGATTCTCTCTTAATGTAAATATAATTCCATCTGTAGGCGATTCAATTCTCTGGATTATTCTTCCCTCAATAGGTTCGATAATATCTCCTATATGCGTTCCAATTCCAATCCTTCCCATAGAATCAACTGCTGATACGAATATTCCGCTTTCCTTAGCAGTAAGAAATGTAACCTCACCCTCTGTAGAGATAATAGGTTCATTCACTTCTTTCGGCTCATCATCCCATATCCCCATATGAGACATAAGGTTAAATATACCATCAACAATATCCCTGCAATACTTTGGCGTAATTCTGTTTCCAACACCCATCTCCGTAACAAGAGTAGGCACACCAAGATGGTTAAGACTATAGGCAAGAGTTGCATCCAGCACAGTAATTGAAGAATATATCCACACAAATTGTGCATTCATCATCTTCGCATAAGGAAGAAGCTTTTCCTGCGTATCATCATTAATTCTTACCTGTGGCATCTCATTTACAAATATATTGCTTGAATGGATATCAATACACAGATCGCTTCCAATAATATCTTCAATAATACCTGCTGCCACATATTCAGCCATAGCACCATTGTTATCGCCAGGGAAAACCCTGTTCATATCAAGGTCAAACATAGGAATTCCTCTTGAACCTGTATCAAGTCCAAGAGGATTAATATCTGGATAAATATCTACAATTCCTTTAAGCTTATTCTTCTCTCTTTCAATCCTTCTGATAACCTCATAGCAGATATACTGTCCGTCAAGTTCATCCCCATGAGTGCCTGTAACTATAGAAATCCTTGGCATATCAATGCCGTTTTCTTCATTCATAAGTCTGTTCTTTCTTACTACCAGCCTTTCATGCACCGGCAATTCCACCGAAACAACTTCTTCTATCATAATACTCTCCCTGTAATATACTTATTCATCATAATCCCTAAGAATAATCGTGCTTGGCGTCTTCTTAACAATAATATGTGAAAATACAGAACTTGGCATGTAAGTCTTATCATCCATATATATCCTGCTTCCCGGATATATATGATTCTTTACTTTAACAACTGCTCTCTCTGAATCTCTTATAAGATTGTATAATGCCTTGCTCTTTTCTTCAAGCTTGGCTTTCTGAGCCATCTTTACAATCTTTGACTGGGTAACTCTCAATGCCATTTTACTATCATACTTTTCAGGCATGTTCTGTTTAATCATCTCAAACTTCTTATTAGCCATTTCAAAAGTTTCAATCTGTCCGTCTACTTCCTTAAGTTCCATAATAAGTTCTGCATATTCTTTTCTGATTTCTTTGGTCGAACCAACCCTCAACAAAGTCTTTACATTGCTTTCATGTCCACATGATGTAGTACTGATTCCCATAACACCAGTTACATCACCACCTATAATAGAACCTATGGGTCCCTCAACAAATATCCTGCCATATGTAAGCACCCTGCAGTTAAGAATATAATTACACTGTAAGTCTCCTTTGGCAATAACCTCTGTATTCTCAAAAAATCTGCCTGATATATTTCCCCATGCCTCGATTTTTCCTGAATTCTTAGTATTAACACCATCCTTTAATACAATATCTTTCCCAGCAATAAGTGTTGCTCCCTCAACGAAGCCTCCAACATATATACTTCCCATGGCATGAACTGTTACACCACTTCTCACACTGCCTGTAATATTAACATCCCCGTTAAAGTCAATATTCCCCATGCTCATATCTAGATTACCATTAACCTCATATACATTAACAACACTTAAATCATAGTTACAGTATTCAATCTTTCCAGATATTGCAGCATAAGTTTCTTTACCATCATCAGATGTCTTAAAGCCCTTACCATGCAGTCTTGGCTTTGGTTTACCCTGCTTAGGAACAAGCAGCTTTCCACATACATCAAAGCCAAACTCCCCTTTAGTCGGCTCATGATATCTTGCCAGCAAATCACCCTCATTAACCTTTTCAAATCTCTTCTGGTTAAAGTAATCAATAGAACCATCTTCTCTTACTGTAGGTCTGTTATTATTAATTGCATCTGTATCAAAGAAAAACTCATAATATCCATCTTTTCCTGCCTCTACCGGTTTACCAAAAGCAACTTCAACAGGCTGGTCATATATTTTTTGTGAAATCATCCATCGAATTTTTTCTTCATCTATTCCCGTCTTAATTCCATTAAGCGATAGCTTATTCATGACTTCATCATATGTATATCCTTCATCACATTTGCCAAGCCTGACTGATGCGCTCATATTATCATCTGCAATATATACATAAACCTCATGTAACTCGATATCATCTATATCAGCTGTTTCATTAACTATTTCTGTATTGCTCATGCTGTTCCCCCTTTCCGAAGGTCTTATCCATTCATTATCAAAACACTGTACTGTAATAGCTGCATCTTAACATCCATACTTAAGCAGCCCATCCAGATTACTTCCCCTCTCAAGTGCAAGTCTTATCTTCTCCATCTCTTTAAAGGTATATCTTGGATCAGCATATAAAGAAACATCTACACCGCTTGTAAGTCCCATAAGAATTTCCTGTGACTGCAATTCATTAAGTGCAGGCTTCTCGTCATTCCATTTATCAGAAATTCTGTGTCTTGCCTCTTTCATGCTTACCGCATCAATAAACGGATCTGCATATTCAGAAACATCTATTCCTTCTTCAAGTCCAAGTCTTATCTGCTTCATCTGTCCTGATGAAAATCCAACCATGTTATACGGAGTAACATCTATCCCCTCCTCAAGTCCAAGTCTGATCTGTTCCATCTGTTTCCCATTATATTCATGAAGCAGATACTTAGTTATGTCGACACAGCTGTGTATTCCCAGCCTTATCTCATTGAGCTGATATTCATCATAATTATCCTCAACAAAAAATGTAAGGTCAATATCTTCTTTTTTTGCAAGTCTTATCTGTCTTAATACCTCTCCTGAATAACCAAGCTTTGCATACCTGGTCAGATCATAATTAAGCTCTGATGCAAGCCTTATCTCTCTCATAACAGAATGACTGAACTTAGGATTACATATATCATCCATATTCATTCCGCTACGCACAGCCTGCTTCAGTTCTTCCATCTGCATATAATCATACTGTGCATCTGCAAATCTGCTTACATCAAGTTTTTCTTCCAGACCAAGTCTTAATGCTTTCATCTGGGCAGCGTTAAATTCCTCTTTGCAATACACACTCACATCAACGCCATTCTCAATTCCTCTGATAATCTCAATAGTCTGTAATTCATCAAATCCCAGAGACTGCCAGACCTGCTTGTCTACAGTTTTGTTTTCTATATTCTTATTAATCTCTTCCACGTTCTGCATAAGCCCATCTCCCATAATCAAAACAAATCATCATATATCCGGACCTTAATAATATCTGTCTAAATTCTATCACACATACAGTCCGACTACAAGTTCTAACATTGTACATTTTTTATCAATGCCCTATATATCCTGTTCCGTCCAGAAATCCTTAATACATTTATAAGCATTACACAGACTGACTGGAAATATCCTGTTCCACTCTCTTGGATACATACGCTCATATTCACCAGTCATGAATCTGTCGTCCAGAAGTGCAATAACGCCCTTATCCGTATCCGTCCTTATAACCCTTCCTGCTGCCTGAAGCACCTTATTCATTCCCGGAATAACATAAGCATAAGAATATCCATTTTTGCCAAACTCATCAAAATAATCCCTTAAAATGTTACGCTCCCTGCACACCATCGGAATCCCAGTTCCGACAATGACAGCTCCGATAAGGCTCTCATCCTTTAAGTCAATTCCTTCGGAAAAAATTCCTCCAAGCACACAGAAGCCTGCAAGCGAAGCCCCTTCTGGAAGTTCCTCGTAAAATGCTGATAAGAAACTCTCCTTGTCAGCCTCCTTCATAAACCTTCCCTGCACAAGCACATTTACACAGCTTTCTGGTAAAAATGTATATTCTCCACCACATTCGACCACATTAACACCATTTTCCCATCTGAAGCACTCAAGAACACTCTCCATGTAAGAATATGACGGAAAGAACACCATATATCTGCCGCTTCTGCCAGAAATCATATGCATAATATAATCATGTACCTTGGCATATTCCCTTGCGTTTCTTCTTGTATAACGGCTTGTCACATCAGTAGCCACGACAATTCTCTTATTATCAGGTTCAAAAGAAGAGTGTGCATACACCGCTCTTTCTGATACATCACCTGAAAGCATTTCCTTAAAATAATTGACCGGAAGCAGCGTTGCTGAGAAGAATACCGTGCTTCTGCCCTGTGAAAGTCTCTCACTTATGTTGCCAGACGGGTCAACACAGTACAGATGTACAAGAAAGTTTCCATCATTATCATGCTCATTATAATAGACATATTTTTCATCAGCACAGTCATACATATTAAGAAAATGTCTCACTGCAAAGAAAAACTCGAGCAGCTCGTTAGTCACAGGCTCACCCTTATGCCTTTCCATAAACTTCTGCATAAGTCCCATTACACGCTCAAGGCTGGCTGGAAATGTTCCAAGACCACTCACAACCATGAATGTATCGCACTGTCTTTTATATTCGAGCAACTGCTTGTTACATCTGTCAAGTGCGCCTGCAAGCCGTTTGTCCATCTCTTTGACAAGCTTCTTAGCCGCAAGAAAATCTTCTTTTTTCAACACTGCACTGTACATTTCTCTTGCTCTGTCCACAAGGTTATGTGCTTCATCCACAAGAAACACATAATCACCCTTCGCACCATTGCCAAAATACCGCTTAAGCGACGCATCCGGGTCAAATACATAATTATAATCACATATAATTCCATCACACCAGTACGAAACATCAAGCGACATCTCAAACGGGCAGACATTATGTCTGTTGGCATATTCCATGACATTATCTCTTCCGATAACCATCTGGCTCGTTATTATGTCGTACACAGCATCATTAATCCTGTCAAAATGCCCCTTGGCATAAGGACATGCCACGGGGTTGCAGTTGCGCTCATCAAGTGGACATATTTTGTCCTTCGCTGTAAGAGTAACAGTTCTCATATGAAGCCCGTTATCTCTTAATATAGCATAAGTATCCTCCGCAACAGTTCTCGTTATTGTCTTTGAAGTCAGGTAAAATATCTTGTCTGACATCTGCTGTCCTAACGCCTGCACAGCCGGGAACACAGTAGACAACGTCTTTCCGACACCTGTAGGTGCCTGAATATATAGATTGGTATTATCTTCAATAGCCCTGTATACACTCACGCACAGATTCTTCTGCCCCTCCCTGTATTCATAAGGAAACTTAAGTTCTCTGATTGATTCCGTCCTTTTATGCCTCTCATCAAATGTATAATCAGTCCATCTCTTAAAGCCTGTAATCAGCTTATTAAACCACTCTTCAATTCTTTCAAATGTATATTCTTCCAGAAACTTATTGACTGTCTCAGGCTCAGGAGTAACATAAGTCATCTGAATTCCAATCTTTGACAGCTTCTTCTGGCTTGCATATATATAGCCATACACCAGTGCCTGCGCCTTATGCACATAGACAGGTTCTTTCAGCAGGGAAACATCTGCCTGCATAGTCTTTATCTCATCAATTATTACATCGCTCTCCGGCTCTTTATTGCCATCCTCATCATAACTAATATCTGCAATAATACCGTCAGCCCTGCCTTCAACCTGTAATACATACTCAATCCCTAAGTCAGATACAAGCGGTATCTCAATCTTTAAAGGTACTTCAGCATGATACATAGTTCCCATGCTGTGCTGGATTTTCCTGTGAATCCTTGCACCCTCCTGCATGATTTTCACATCATTGCTGCCTGTATTCCTGTTGTCAATATCACCTTCTGCACACATGAATTCCACAAGATTTCTTACAGATATTCGAAAGCAGTTTCCATTTACAGAGTACATACTATCTCCATTCAATAATGTTCTTCAATATCGTATATATAGGCATTGCCTGTCTTTCCGACTCTTTTAACCTGTTCCATGTAATTAAGCATTGCAAGTACACTGGCAGCAGTCTGCCTGTCAATATGCGCTGCATTTGCAAAATCCGCTGAAGTAAAGTTCTTCTCAAGTCCCTCTGGTACAAACTGCATATAATCCTGTGGACAGTCCAGTTCAACTATCTTTCTTATTCCAACAGGAATGCGGTCATAACGCACACTTCCGCGCTTCTTATCGTAACTCCAGCCATTAAGAAGTTTATATTCTTCCATATCAATCAGCAGCAATGTAACCTTAAGATTCTGATTCTTTAAAAATGCTTTAATTTTATACAGTTCAAACATCGCATCATACATAGAGCATCGCTTCGGAGACTTCCTTCTGGAAGTAATATCCCCCGTTTCCGGCTCAATCCAGCTTAAATACTTTTCATATGGCATTGGATATACAACCCTCACCTGATATTCATTCAGGAACACTGACAACTTATCCCTTAACTTATTAAGCTGTCTTGTCTGAATCTCAATTATACCATGCTCATTATATATATCTGCATAGTACCCGTCTATTGCAACCTCGTGATTATCCTCATCAGGCTCATAATACATTTTAAGTACTGCATGCAGCGTCTTTTCCGATAAAGTGCCTATTCCCTTGTCATTATGGCTCTTACCGATTATCTTCTCTTTCGCCGCGTCAAAAGCCTGACTGTCTATATATTCAACTGGTTCTGCTGCAGATTTCTTTTTTGACATTGTGTACCTCGTATCAGATATATGTTATCATTGCTATCAAGTATCTTACGAATACCTAAAAAAATCAAGGCATTTACCGATATAACCTATATAAATCCAATTAAGAACAGGAGAAAAACATGATATCAATAAGCATGTGCATGATTGTAAAAAATGAGCAGGAGATTCTTGCAAGGTGTCTTGATTCATACGCAGGAACTTATGATGAATTGATTATTGTAGACACAGGCTCAACTGACAATACTAAAGAAATTGCCGCTCACTACACCGATAAAATATATGATTTTGAATGGATAAATGATTTTTCAGCCGCAAGAAATTTTGCATTTTCCAAAGCCGGATGTGACTACATATTCAGTGCTGACGCAGACGAGGTGCTTGACGACGCTAATAACTATGCACTCAGGGAATTAAAGCATATACTTCTTCCAGAGATAGACATTGTACAGATGTATTATGTCAATGCATCAGAATTCAATTCTGTATACAATGCTCACAAGGAACTCCGTCCAAAGCTTTTCAAAAGACTCCGTCCATTCACATGGATTTCGCCGATACATGAGACAGTAAGGCTCACTCCGATAGTATACGATAGTGACATTGAGATTCTTCACATGCAGGCAGGCGACCATAGTAAAAGAGACTTTTCAACATATTTCAAAGCATTTGAAAAAGGAGTCCACATTGAAGATTATGTAGTTACTATGCTGTGTAAAGAGCTTCTTATATCCGGTGAAGATTCCGACTTTATTGCTTTCAGGAATATATTTGAAAATATTTTATCCAAAGAAGGCAGAAGCAATGATTTAATGAAAGAAATCAACTGTATTCTTGCTAAGATATATATGGCAGACGGTGACACTGACTCATTCTTTAAGACCACTTTAAAAGCAGTTGCTGACAATCCTCCTGCTGAAATGTGTCTGATTCTCGGAACATTTTACATGAACCAGGCAGACTATGAAGAAGCTGTGCTGTGGCTGTATAATGCTGCATTTGAAACAAAAAGCATACTTGATGCGGCAAGCAGCGGAAACAAGCCATTGTCTTTACTCGGCAAATGTTATGAGGAACTTTCCGCAGCAACAGATGATCCATACATGTCCGCCCAATTTAGCGAAATGTCCGCCGACTATTATAATCAGGCAGAAAACTGGTCACTTCCGGAAGAATAAGAAAAAGCCTTAGTGAAATGTGAATCAAAAAACACATTTACACTAAGGCTTTTTAATTATCTACTTATCATCATCAATATCAAAAAGTTTCAGTTCTTCGACATCATCCTTACCTGATTTGTCATCACCATAAGCAATTTCATCAGATGAAGAATCAAGATCATCATAATCCCCGCCCTCTTCATAATCGTCAAGATCATACTCATCTATTTCTTTTTCTGTATATGAATCAAGGTCAACGCCATCTTTTGATGCCATATTAAATACCTTCTTTACCTTTGACAGCTTAGAGCAAAGGATTCCCGTAACAACTGCAAATGCGGCTATTAAAACAGCCAGAATTGATATAACAACAATATAACCCTTGTTATTTGCTGGTTTTGTATCTTTTCCAGATGTATTTATGATGCCAGAAATATCGCTTTTATCTATCGAATAAGCCTGTATTGTTGCATCACTTATTCTGTAGCTGAACCAGCCCTTTTCTCCTGACGAACTCACTCCATAGAAAAGACAATATTGTCTGTCAGCATCAATAAGCACGTCAACTTCTTTACCATTCATTGTGAATCTGGTAAGTGTATACCCATCAGGTTTGTTGACTGAATCCGGTATTGGAAGAACAACAAATGTTACCTGGGGTTCATCAACTGTGTTATATGGTGAAAATGTTTTTGCAGTTTCATCATACACATAGAAGCCTCCTTCACCATTGTCACTTTCAAGATACATAAGGATAAGTCCTGTTTTTAAGCCTTTTCCTGCAATTATCTTTCCGCCATTATAATCAATTTCTGTTTCTTCGTAGCCTTCTGGAAGTTCATGCTCTGAATAATCCTGAATAACTGTATACTGTACTTTATCTATAGTAACCTGTATATTATCAGCCTGCTCTGTCTGAACTTCAGTCTGTGTTTCTGCTTCGGTCTGTGTCTCTTGTTCATTACTGCCTGCTGCTCTGGTCGTATATATTATATATTTCTTTACTGAACCATCTTCTGCAGTGACAGTAATTGTAGTTGTATTTCTTCCCGGATCCATTTTTCTTCCGCTGACGCTGACTTTAGCATTAGAGTCATTGGCAACCGCACTTACAACAAGTTCTTCCACATCAGAGTCAACAGATGCATTATATGTTGTAATTTCCGGTGAAAATGCTGGTGAAAGCGTTCCCGGACTTATCTGAAGCGAAGACAATGTGTTATCTGATGAATAGCTTACAGGTGCTTTTCCGGTAACTGTTCCTGAAGAGGAACTTATTACCAGTCTGTCTTCATAAGCAGAACTTACAATTGCAGTTGATGTAACAACCGAGATTGCTGATGAACCAGGATTATTAATTTTAAACTTTATACTAAAACTAGTCTTATCTGTAGATAATAAGCGGATTGTTCCGCCGCCCCCTGCATCATATCCCGAAACAGCCTCCAGTATAGTTGCATCATAATTTATATAAAAGTCACACAAATATACTTCACTTGGTGCACTTACTGATACAGTTACTGTTACTGTATCTCCAACATTACCACTTGCTGAACCTATACTTATACTGGCTGTCTCAGCTGCATCTACATTTATGCTGTTCATCTGTAATAATAGACACATACATACAGTAAGAATACATACTATTATCCTTTTTAAATTTTTTATCATTAATTATTCCTCACAATTACTGTTCAATATACCTGATATCCAGAACATGTCTCTTAACATATAACATGTCTATACTATTAACCACACCATCATGATTAACATCCGCTGCCTTTATATATGCCCCTGTCAATGACTTAATTTCAAGTACATCTCTTTTTATATACAACATATCAAGACTTGATATTTCACCATCTCCATTAATGTCACCATAAATCACTACGGCATACCTTTTATACTCTCTTCCATCTTTTGTGTATACGATAAATGTATCTCCCGTAGAAATCTTTTGAGATGTTTTCTCTTTTCCGTCTGCACCTGATATTTTTCCATAACAGCCATTCTTAAATGTTATATTAGATATAACATCCGATGCAGTGCTTCCCACACTTATTCCTGATATTATACTGTTGTTTTCATCAATATCATAAGTACATGTAAAGCCATTCTCTTCAACCGGATTATTATCCGGCTCCGAATCTGTTGCTTTTCTTACAATATTAATTGTGTATTCTTCAACATCTCCATTTTCAGCAGTGACAGAAATTACTATTTTATTGTTACCGACTGATAAATTGTGTTCACCTGTTCCACTTACACTTGCATTATCCGCTAACGCATCAGCTTTGACAGTAACTTTAGAAACATTATTTTCAACAATAAGATCATACTCTGTTGTATAAAGCGAGAATGTTGGAGTAAATGTATATCCTTCAACTGATAAACTCTTTAACCTGTTATTTGGATTTCCATCTCCCGTAGGCTCAGCACACACCTCATCCGGCATATTTTCATATACAGGAATAATGAATTTAAATGCAGTATTGTTAAGAGTTGTTTCACTATATGCTTTCTTACTTGTTTTAGCCTCAGATTTTGGAGCCAAAACATTTGTCATATACTGATGCGAATAATTTACCACATCAAACTTCTCATAATATAAAGTATCCTGTCCCTTATTAATGTACCATGAACCCAGATTGATAGCACCACCTACAACAGCTTTATACCTTGTATTCCATGGTCTTAATGTCTTTGTGTCTGTGCCTTTTGCATATCTCAATCCATTCTGAACTGCAGTATAACCATCTGATGCATAAGCATTCTGGCTGTAATAATTATAGTACCCTTCATATCCGCTGACATTACCAGATATCTGTCTTCCAGTTCCCTTATATCCTTGCTCCTGAATTATTCTTGTTGCAAGATGATACGGACTCACTCCTGAAACTTCTCCAGCTTTCATAAGAAGTGTAGAATATGTATATCCATCAAGATTATGAGATGAACCATCCATAAACGATCCATCTATAACACTATCTACTCCATCTTTATTCTGTACCGACGAATCATAGGATAATCCTTCAAACATAAAAATATATGTTTCATTAAGGAAATTCCTTGGGTCAAGAACATATTGAACCAGTTCACTTGAAGCCTGTACATATCCTCCACTATCAAATGAATACCATTCTCCCTTTTCCCAATCATAACAACCATCTGCCATTGATTTCCATGAGCTTATATTATCCTTATGAACAAGACTTCTTGTTTTCACATTCTGCTGTTGAACCATTGTATTCCAGTCTGTGCCATTATGGTCTGCCACAAACACCCAGTTCGGATGGCTCGCATGTAACTGTCTCAATCCTTCTTTATAACTTTCTGGAAATCCCTGTTGATTAAGATATTCCTCGAAATCAGCATCCGGCTTATAATCTGTTCTTTTATCAACAGTTACATATGCTGCAAAAATATATCCTCTTTTATAGATTTCACCCATATAAAAGCCTATATCATACCATTTATCGCCATCATCAGTTGTCTCTCCATATATATCAAATTTAAATCCGCCACTCACCGTTGTAATAATATTACTGCTATTACTTGTGGATGTTGAAGTTCTTATTCTGAGTCCGGTAACATCATAATTTACATGTCCCTGACCGATAGCTTCTTCCGCATTAGTATTTACTACAGATGTAAAGGCAAGTCCGGCAAACACAAGCATGCATACCATTACTGCCAGTGCTGCTATTCTTTTTACACTACATTTGTATCCTGATTTCATGTAATCACCTGACTCCTAAATGTATCGTATTAACTAGTTTCTTCCAAATTCTGAAAGCTTTAAGCCCTCATTTCTCTCAAGTACCATATTGACAGACCAGCTATTGGCAAATACAAGAAGCGGATTACCCTTAAGGTCTTTAATCTTCTTCATATCTGATGTGCCGACAATTCTGTTCACATCAATTTCCTCAGGATTCTCAATCCATCGGATATGCTCGTATGGAAGCGGCTCAAGTCTGATATCAACACCGTACTCATTCTTAAGACGGTACTCAAGAACCTCAAACTGAAGAACACCGACAACTCCCACGATAATCTCTTCCATTCCTGTATTGAACTCCTGGAATATCTGAATTGCACCTTCCTGTGCAATCTGGTTGATACCCTTGATGAACTGCTTTCTCTTCATAGTATCAATCTGTCTTACTCTTGCAAAATGTTCTGGTGCAAATGTAGGTATACCCTCAAATGCAAATTTCTTATTAGACTTGCATATAGTATCACCAATAGAGAAAATACCCGGATCAAATACACCTATAATATCTCCTGCATATGCCTCATCTACAATATGTCTCTCCTCCGCCATCATCTGCTGTGGCTGGCTGAGTCTTATTTTCTTGCCACCCTGAACATGGTTGGCTTCCATTCCGGCTTCAAACTTACCGGAACATATTCTCATGAAAGCAATTCTGTCTCTGTGTGCTTTATTCATGTTAGCCTGAATCTTGAATACAAATGCTGAGAAATCCTCAGTAAATGGATCAATAATTCCCTGATCAGACTTTCTTGGAAGTGGTGAAGTTGTCATTGATAAGAAATGCTCAAGGAAAGTCTGTACACCAAAGTTAGTAAGCGCCGAACCAAAGAATACCGGTGTAAGGTCACCTGCACTTACCATCTCCTGGTCAAACTCTGCACTTGCTCCGTCTAACAGCTCAATATCTTCCTGAAGCTTGTCATAGAAAGCATCACCAATTCTGTCCTTAAGAACTGCCTCGTCTGACGCATCAACAATCTCAGTATCAACTTCCTTCTGACCATTCATGGCTGCCTTGAATAAAGAAACATTTTTCTCTTTACGGTCATACACACCCTTGAATTCCTTACCGCATCCGATAGGCCAGTTAATTGGGCATGTAGAGATTCCAAGTACACTCTCAATTTCATCAAGAAGCTCAAATGGATCATTAGCTTCTCTATCCATCTTATTGATAAATGTAAATATAGGAATGTGTCTCATAACACATACCTTGAAAAGCTTGATAGTCTGTTTCTCAACACCCTTAGAAGCATCAATAACCATGACTGCTGAATCTGCTGCCATGAGAGTTCTATAGGTATCCTCTGAGAAATCCTCATGTCCCGGAGTATCAAGAATATTGATACAGTAACCTTCGTAGTTAAACTGAAGAACAGAAGAAGTTACCGAAATACCTCTTTCCTTCTCAATCTCCATCCAGTCGGAAACTGCATGCTTGGCAGTCTTCTTACCCTTTACAGAACCTGCAAGGTTAATGGCTCCTCCATAAAGCAGGAACTTCTCTGTTAATGTTGTCTTACCAGCATCCGGGTGAGAGATAATGGCAAAAGTTCTTCTTTTCTTAATTTCACTTTCTAAACTCACTGTTTTACTCCTTTATATCACATAATACGTAGCTTATCAAATAATTAATGTCTGCTCTGGCATATACATAATATAAGCCTGTGACGCAGTCTTAGCTTCACAGGCTTACTCTGATTAATAGTCTAATTATTCGCGGTTAAGACCGAACTTGTATGAAACCTCAGACTTGTCATCAATTCTTCTGAAAATGTTGATTACTCTGTCCATAACCGGCCCAAAATCATCCTCATTCTCAACTTCAACAGTAACAACCTGTCCATCCTCTTTGATAACAACATCCTTTACAAGCTCTAATGCCTTGATATCTTCCTCTGTCTGTGCAACCAGCTCTGGTGTTGTCAACATTTTAGACTTACTCTTATACTTAACAGCATATGTTCTTGTCATTATATCCTCCTAATTCAGCCTGCATCGGCAATATAATCTCATATGTCATTTAATTATATAACATGATTCTTAATTATGCAATGGTTTAATATACACTTAATTCCTTTCCTAAAGCAAATGAATATATTATCTTTTCTTTGACCTTTTTCCCGGTAAGCTGTGTCAATGCTTTTGCATAGTAATCAAGCTGGATTGCATATCTTTTCACAAGTTCTTTTTCACCTGCTTCGTCTTTCATAACCCTGTCTGTCTTATAATCAACAAGCACAAGTTCTCCATCCTCTTCAAAATACAAGTCAATTATACCCTGTATAAGCTGTCCTTCGTACTCAAATACAAAAGGCTGTTCTCTTCTGACACTGCCACAGTTCACTGCATTTGCAACTCTCCTGCCTGTATCTGATTGTACAAATGTATTGATATCCCACGGATTGACACTTTTCACCTGTAATTCATTCATCTTTCCGGTTTCTAACATTCTGTTAATATCAGCTTTAACTCCATCAAGGTTCACACTCACTGAATAGTCAAGACATTCCATAACCCTGTGATATGCGCTACCACGCTCATTAGCAGCAAGCTGCACTTCCTCACCGCTTATGAACTTCGGAATTATAGAATTTGATGGTTCAGCAATTGTTTCACTGTCTGTCTGTCCATCCCTATTTCCGTTATCTGCCGCCTGCTCATCGTACGCTTCCTTCTCAAATGCTTCCTTAACAGAATCGTCCATGTAAGCATTTTCTTCTGAATTATCCTCCGCCTGCATTGCCTTAAGCTGTGAAACTGTCAGCTTCATTCTGCCGGAAGCATTATCAGCCGGAACATACTCCGGAAGTTCGTCTAACGACGGATAACCAGCTTCATTATTTCCATCAAGTGCTTCCCCGGCTTTAACGGCATCTATATCAGTCACGTTTCCTGTTTCAAAACTATTCCCTGTTTCATCCGCATCAGCCTCAGAATCCTCCACGGCATCAACCATAACTTTAAAACTGCCTTTTAATTTATCTGAATCCATAAGACACACCGGCATTATCATATCGAGATAATTCTTTATATTTTCACTGTCCGCATAAGATAATGTTCCATCCGTTGCAAGTTCCTCTGATTTTGCTCTGTATTTATCAAGTGTCTTGTCTGCGTCTTTTACAACTCCGGTAATTATCAGCTTTTCTCTCGCTCTTGTCATGGCAACATAGAGAAGTCTTTCTTCCTCTGCTATCGACTCTCTTACAATTCTTCTTGCCATTGCGCCCTTTATAATAGTCGGTGTCTTGGTTCTTCTTTCAAGGTCAACATAATCAACCGCAATTCCTAAGTTCTGGTCTACAAGCACAGGCGCTGTCGCGTCCATGAAATTAATACTCTTATGCGCTCCTGCAAGTATTACAATCGGGAATTCCAGACCTTTACTCTTGTGAATACTCATAATTCTTACAAGATTCTCATTATCAAGGCTTGCAGCCCCCTCTGCAAAATCTTCATCGAACTTCTTAAGTCTTTCAATATATCTTAAGAAATTAAACAATCCTGAATAGCTTGACTTTCCATATCCTGCTGCTCTTTCCAGCAGAACATTTAAGTTAGCCTGTCTCTGTGCTCCGGCAGGCATTGTTCCCACATAGTCATAGTAGCCTGAATCATATATCATTTCCCAGCACAGGTCATAAAGCGGCTCTACACTGCTCTTGTCGCGGTACTCTGTGAGCTTTGCAAGAAATAATGCACATTTGCCGGACAGCTGCTTAACATCCGTCTCCTGTATATTATCTGCTCCGCCAAGCACTGCAACTGCTTTCAAATGTTCATACAGGTTGTTATGTGTATTCTTATCCGCATGCTCCCTGCCTAGCTTTCGCACCATTCCAAGCTCTGCTGCCGTAAAGCCGCCAAAATAAGACATCATTGCCGCCGCAAGGCTTATCTCCTGAACCGGATTGTCTACTATTGTAAGCATGCTTAAGATTACCTGTATCTCTCGCACACTGAAATATCCTGTTGACGAGTCAGTATATGCTGGTATCCCTCTGTCCATCAGGGCATCTGCAAATGTATCTGCCCAGCCTGTAACTGACCTTGTAAGAATTACAATATCCCTGTATTCTGCCGGTCTGTATATATTCTCATCTGCATCATACACATTTACGCCAGAAGAAACTATTCCCTCAATCAGCTTTGCAAGCCTGTCTGCCTCAAGCTCTCTTGTCGTAGCTTCTTCTTCATTCTCTGAAGATATAAGAATTACATCTGTACTCTTGTTAGCTTCATCACCATAATTACTGTCACTGTATTCAGGATATGGAAACCCCGCATTAAGCCTTACAGTTTCGTCATACCCGATTCCCGAAAAATTCTTGTTCATAATATGACTGAACACATCATTGGCACATTCAAGCACATTTTCACGGCTTCGAAAATTCTTCTGTAATTCAATTCTTACATTATCACCAGTCTCGCCATATGTATCGTACTTCTCTATGAAAAGCTCAGGGCATGCAAGACGGAACTTGTATATGCTCTGCTTTACATCTCCAACCATGTATATATTATTATTCTCCCCTGACAGTCTCGTCTTTGACACCGCATTAAGAATAACCTCCTGCAGCTGGTTGGAATCCTGATACTCGTCTATCAGTATTTCTTCAAATCTGTTTGCAAGCTTGTCGGCGGTCTCTGTGTATACAAGCTTTCCGTCTTCTTTCTTTACAAGTATTGAAAGTGCAAGATGTTCCATGTCATTAAAATCAATTATGCCCTTCTCTCGCTTCACCTCTGAAACACGCTTTGCATACACCTTTGCCACTTTAAGAAGAGTCCGTATCTGAATACCTGCTCCCTGCATGTCTTCAAATATTCCATCATCTTCTTTTAAGAATATCTTGTCATTAAGCCGTCCTATATAATCTTTAAACAGCTTTCGCTGTCCCTTAACATATTCCTTAATATCCGGGTCTGCTCCTGCATCCTTCTTTCTTGACAGGGCTTCGAATGAAAATGTTCTTATCTTTCTGCCAAGCTCTCCAAAATCCTGCGAATTAATCATCTCATTAATTCCAAGCAGGTCAGACTGCAAAGCACCTGTATATGCTGCAGGTCCTGCCGGCTCAGAACAGATATCTACTAATCTGTTGTATTTATCACGGTAATCAAGAAGTGCATTTTTAATTGAATCATACAGTTCCTTAATTGCAGGATTATCGTAAGTCTCATCATCATAAACTAACATGCACTCGTCAAACCACTCATCAATCCACGGATTGCTTCTAGAAAAACGGTATATTTTATCTATAATGCTCACAAGCCCTGAATCGTCCCGTCCCATGCCAAATGCATCAACAAGATTAAAGAATTCTTCATCTGCTTCGGCATAGAATTCCTCAAGCACATCTTCCAACACATCATTTTCAATAAGCTTCTTCTCACCCTCGTCCATTATCCTGAATCCCGGGTCGAGATTGACCTCTGGAAAATGATTTCTGATTATCCATAGACAGAAACTGTCTATTGTCGTTATCTGTGCGTTATTAAGTAGTGTTATCTGTCTTAAAAGGTTCACATCACCCGGATTCTCGTCAAGCATTGAATCCAGCGCTTTCCTTATCTTGTCTTTCATCTGGGCTGCTGCCGCCTTTGTAAATGTAACAACAACCAGCCTGTCTATATCTATATTCTTGTCAGGGTCTGTAATCATGGAAATGATTCGCTCTACCAGAACAGCAGTCTTTCCTGAACCGGCAGCCGCCGAAACCAGCACATTACAGTCTCTTGTATCAATCGCGCTCTTCTGCGCCGGTGTCCATTTTCTTTCCATTCTCATCAACCCCTTCCTCTATATTATTCCATAACACTTCATCATCGAATTTCTTTAATTTTCTGTAATTGCAGCCCGGCAAATCCACTGAAAATCCACACACTGCCCCATAAGGACATCTGTCACAGCTTGAAAACTGTCCATCTTTATAAGGACTTCTCCTGATATCACCACCTGCAATTCTATCCGCGGTATCAACCGCCCTTACATCAACGAATCTTCCAAGCATATTAAACTGCTCTGTATTCATCACCTTGCTTCTTCGTGAATCAAATCCGCCGTCAGCCTTTCTGCTAACCGGAATATTAAGTGATGTACCCTCGGTATTGTCCATCTTCTCGGCAATATCCTTATCCGAATTAACCATTCCTTTAAGACGCAGTTCACCCTTAATCTTATCCTCTATCTCTTCTGCACTCTCTGTTGTCGCAGATACAATCGGGTCACTTATGTTGTAGTAGAACACTCCGGCAGGAATCACATTTTTACCAGGACGCATCTTCGCCACAAGCTTCATTGCCGCTTCCATGTAGACCATAAGCTGGATATCAATTCCGTAGTAGGTCTTTACTATGTTGAAATCCTTCTTTCCTGTCTTGTAATCGATAATTCTTACATATACATCTGTGCCGTTTTCGCATATGTCAACGCGGTCAATCGTTCCGCTCATAAGCTGCTTTCTGTCTCCGTCTCCGACTTCCATATTGAACTTATGCTCGAATACAAATGGCACGAAATCACCACATTTTAACTGTTCACCCATCGCCCATACAGTGCGGTCTGCAAGGTCTTCCATCCGCTTAATCATGAATGAATTACGGCTTGAATCCTTAAGGATACTGTTCTGGTATATGTCAGTAATTGCAGCGACACTTCTTTTTACCATCTCGCGGCGCTTCGCATCTGATATCAGATAGTACGACTCACCGTTTTTCTTGATTTCGTCGCACACCTCACGGATAACTGCATGCAGTACGACACCGAAGTTTACCGGTGAAAATGTGAATTCTTCCCTTTCCTTTAAATCGACCCCGTACCTCAGATAATACCTCAGCGGACACTCTGCAAAGTTTTCAAAAGATGTGACGCTTCCGACAAGCCTGCCGCCTGTAAGCGAATCAATAATATCTTCATCCACATTTGCAGCAGTTTCAGTATTATCAAAACTATAAGCCGCCCGTGGAATTGTCACATATGAATTCTGTTGTGCTGTGTCTTTGTAAGACAATTTAAGGCAATGTGGAAACATTTTTCTCATGCCTCTTATAATATAAGATGGCATAAGCGCTGCACCCTCGCTGTTTTTTACCGCATAGGACATGTACAGCTTCTCCGCGCTCTTCGTCATAATAAGATACAGATAGAATCTCTGTGTAAATGCTTTCTCTCTTACGGAGACTGACATGACTATCCCTTTATCTTCAAGATACTCCCTGTCGCTTTCTGACAGAACGCTTCTTGAATCAGCCTTCTTAGGCACATTGCCGTCATTGATTCCAACAAAGAACATGACCTTGATATTGTCAAGACGGGTTCTTTCTATATCACCGATAACAACGCAGTCGTTGGTCTGCGGAATAAGTCCAATCTTAATCTCCTGAAATCCTGACGCGAGTATCTTGTTAAATTCTTTGATGCCGACCTTCTCACTTCCAATAAGAGCATACATTTTGTCTAACACTTCTATGACTTTCTTATATAACTGGGCATATTCGTCACCTGTGTACTCGCTATCATTAAGCGCACTGACTTTCTGCTCCATATTTTCACGCACAAGGAATTCGTAAAGTGCCTTCACCATATCAGCCACATTGGATTCTTTTGACTTAAGCACTTCTTCCAGCGGGTCTAACATGTCAGTTATCATTGTTCTTAGTGAATTAAGCTTCTCAAGGTCAGTATTATTGACTGTTCCCCTGAATTTTCTTATCCACGGCTCATGCCATTTTGCTCTGCCTCTGATTCCGACCGCAACACAGTAATTGTCTAACAAATCAATATCTTCGCGTTCCATTCCGCTCATTCCGGTTCTTAGGAATCCTAATATGCTGTCATAACTGTAATTATTTTCAATTATTCCAAGTGAGCCATTAATTGCCGCAATAAATGGATTGTCAGTCACATGGCGCTTGTAATCCAAGAAATATGGTATATCATTCTGCTTTAATATGTTAGCTGCCAGCTTGCCGTAACCGTCCATATCTGCAGTAACTATCGCAATCTCGTTATACCTGTATCCGCACAGTCTTGTAAGTCTTATTATTTCTCCTGCTGCAAATGTTAATTCTTCTTTGGCAACAGCTCCCTCATATATAACGATATTGTCAGTCTTCTGGTTAAATCTTCCCAAATTGTTTCTGAAAAGATTCTGTTCCAGGAAATCCAGTTCTTCTGAATTTTTAAATCTTGAATTAACATTTACAATTACATTCTTTCCCGGTACTTCTCTTCCTGCAATATACACAGGTTCAAGGACTTTCACATGTTCTTCATCACATATCTTATAAAGCTTTGATACGCAGTCCTTGCTCATGTAAAAAAGTTCTTCCCTGCCTCTGACTGAATTTTCACGCTCAGACGCATCAATTGTCAGGGAAACATATATCTTCGGACACATTGATAAAAGAATTGTCAGTAAATTGTACTGAACCGGAGTAAATCCTGTGAATCCGTCAAATGCTATCTCACAATTCTTTATTCTCTCTGACTCTGTAACCTTGCTGCATAATTTATCAAGTATTTCTTCTTTAGTAATGTAGTTCTTATCTATGTACTCTGCAAATGCGTTGTATACAAGCACGATATCATCTAACTTATATTGAAGTGCTGCACTTCCTTCTGAATCACTGTATGCTTCGCCTGCCGCCTCCTGCATAGTATCCGGCTTGATATCATACTGAAGCATTTCTGATATAACAGACTTCATCTCTGACACAAATCCTGTATTAGACAGATTACTTCCAAAATATTTTAATTTGTCCTTGTTCTGCTCCAAAACTCTTTTAATAATCAGATTCTTTCCTATATCATCAAGAACTTCGAGATTGTCTTCACCCACTTCCTCAAACACCTTATACGCAAGTCTTTCAAAACTCACGACATCTATATTAAGGATTCCTTTTCTTGGGTGCATAGACACCAGTCTTTTCTGAATCGCCATAGTGTACTGCTCCGGCACAACAACTATATAATTCCTGTCAGGATTCTTCATTGACTCTTCAATTATATGTGTATACAGATAGTGCGATTTGCCTGCACCAGAGCTGCCTAGAATTAATTGTAATGACATACGTTACTCCCCTAATCTTTCTATAATAGACTTTACCATAATGCACTTTCTCATATCATGTCTCATCATGATTCATCATGGTTCAAAATCCACAGCTTCATATTCAACTGTATCTGAATAGTCCCACCATTCTCCCTGATAGCCTGTGAATCCGTTATTTTCCATAACTTCCTGTAAAATCATCACATTTTTCACAGCCTCTTCATCCTCTATATCTGAATAGTTCCTATCCGCCTTTGCCGTAAAATCATCAAATTCTGTCGGCATCGCAATATCCGTTCCATCTGATTTTACCAGCGTCACATCAATTGTTCCTCCAAGATTATGTTTTCTCATCCCATTAGCAGGATTAGCAACATAGTTGGGATCTGGATATACTTCCCACAATTTTTTCTGTGCTTCAAATGGTCTGTATGCATCCCATATCTTCAGGCTGTACCCCTGCTTTTTCAGCTCTTTCTGCACATTTGCAAGTTTCTTAACTGTCCCGTATCGAAGATACGCATCTGTAAAATCATATATTTTCACACCAGTAAAGTTATTCTCTGTCGCATACATCAACTCCACATATATGTCCGGTATGTATTTCTTTACAAGTACATACTCATCATCTTCCGGCTCTTTTTCTGTCGTAACTTCCTGTGTTGTAATTTCTTGTGATGCAGTCTCCTGTATGCTGACCGTTTCTGTTTCAAATGCATCATCTGTTGTGACATTTTTCTTTTGTCCGCATGCTGTCATGCCAGCCATTATCATAATTATTAATACAAATGTTATGCTAAATCTACGGTTCATAATCGTTCCCCTCTTCAATGCATTTGTAATTAATATACCACATTTTAATCATAATCTCCCCCTCCACGCCATATATTTTGTAATAATGAATATGAAGGGCAGGTTTCTTTGTGATGAGTCAGACTAAAATTGTTGTTATTCCACTTAAAAGACTCCTTATTGGAGCTGTTATCGCTGCTATTGTTATAGCATTTGTTATATTTGCTGTTGTCCGTCTTGGCAGCAAAGGTTCTGATAATTCCAAGAATACTACTCAGCATAAGAGCAGCACTGTAAATGCTTCTGCTTCTTCTAATATTGAAACACCCCTTGATAACGCCGACGCTCCTAAATTCTGCCCCGGAGTATATACCGCTTCTATCCTTTTAGACGGCAATCCTGTTGATATCCAGGTCACAGTTGATTCCTCTAACATTAACAGCATTGAGCTTGTTAATCTTTCCGAGTCAATCACTACCATGTACCCAAAGCTCACGACTTCATTTGATGAAGTTGCCTCTAAAGTCATGGAAGCCGGCACAACCAACATAACCTATGATTCAGCCAACAGATATACATATTCCGTCTTTATAGAAGCAATAAGCGCAGCCCTTAAAAAGGCTGCGCCATAATCAACATTTTTTCTCACTCCCGGCAAACATCCGTGCAAGATTCATTGCCAGTTTTTTCCCATCTTCCTTATATCCCTGCTGTGACCAAAGATTAAATGTATTATACAATGCTCCTGAAAATGCATACAATGTATATTTATCAGCTGCATCTCCCCACAAATCGCACATATAATCATTAATCATTTCAAGAAATATATTACCAAATCCGCAATACACAAGCCCTTTCATGAACTCCTTATATTTCAGCAGATATTCAAGATAATGCGTCATATGTTTTTCGTCATAAAATATGCCTATGTCTTTATATGCTGACGCACCTCTTTCATGCCCGCTTTCCGAATCTTTCCTGTATTGAATATCCGAATCTTTCCTGTACTCTTCAAATATTTCTTCAAGCCTTTTCTTGAATATCTCCTCCTTAGATTCATAATTTCTGTAGAAGGACATTCTTGAAACTCCTGCTTTTTCGCACAATTCAGATATTGTAATTGCAGAAAGCGGCTTCGTATATATAAGTTTAAGAAGTGCTGTCACTATGCACTCCTTAACCAGAACATTACTCTGGCTCACTCTTTTTTCTTTCATGTTACAAACACTTCTTTCTTGTCACACTTTCCCGTCATTTAATTGAAAAGCATGTATTATGATGTTACAATCTGTAACAATATAATTATATACATTTTCATTATGACTATCAATATCAAAGGAGTTATCTATGTCAGAAAAGAAAGAACACAACAATAAATTCAAAACCGTATTGCATACAATAATAATATATTCTATATTCGCTTCTATAGTGAGAATTGCGTATACATTTCATAAAGAAATGAACGAACTGGGAGAGAGGATTACACATTAATTTGTTTTATTACATTTTTATTTTATCAATATTTAATCCTGACACAGTACCCTTTCCTTAGCCAAATCAGCTGTATATTTATTAAATATATTTTTGCTTTAAGAATGTGTCCGTTATTAAAATTAATTATAATCTGCAAATACAGTACACTCCACTCCATTTTGCCGAAGAATTTTGGCAAAAGTGTCTGCATATTTTTTGGCTTTATCATATGATTGACTATTTGTTTCAGCCCAAATATCCCATCCTGCATTATTATATGCTTTATGTCCAATATTTTTCTTTTTTAACCATTTCACAAATTTATTTCGTGCATCTTTAAAATGAATATACGCATACCCACAATATCCATCCATAACAGGTTCTACATAATCTTTAAGAAACATTGGAGTTGGTATAACTCTTTTTACTGCTTTCAAAGCTTCAGTATGAGCAAGATTATATAATATTTCAAAAAAATCATTGATTTCGTTTTCACCTACTATACATGGAGTCTCTCCCTGTATATTTTGCTGTTCATTTTCAGGTGCTATATATAACGTAACTAATGCAATCTTCCCTTCATCTTTTGTAATCCATGCCGTTCGAACATCTTTAGATCTGTCTCTTATACACATCTGACGCTGCCGACGAAGCTAGAAGTGTAGA
>ENA-OWZE01000013-OWZE01000013.1-human-gut-metagenome-genome-assembly--contig:-NODE-13-length-114551-cov-18.464392_pt1 | contig 114551 bp, 90 predicted proteins | sample MGYA00249759_ERZ652104 | MGnify/ENA primary metagenome ERZ652104 (study PRJEB26925, sample SAMN05827048) | human gut metagenome | biome: ENVO:2100002; feature: ENVO:00000062; material: ENVO:00002003...
GAGATAGGCTCCGGTCTCGTGGGCTCGGAGATGTGTATAAGAGACAGGTATAAGCAAAATGTTTCACATGAAACATTAAAAAATAACAAATTATATAACACAACTCAACAATGTGTGTTATAATAAAAAACAGTGAATAAATAACACTAATGTTTAATATAAAATAATATAATATATGTTTCACGTGAAACATAATATTATATGGAAGAAGAGGATAATGTGGGAAGAATAATAGCAATTGCAAATCAGAAAGGTGGAGTTGGTAAGACTACAACAGCAATAAACCTTTCTGCATGTCTGGCTGAAGCTGGACAAAAAGTTCTTGTTATAGATATAGATCCACAGGGAAATACAACTAGTGGATTTGGATTATCTAAAACAGATATTGAAAAAACAGTATATGAAGTTATATTGAGAGAATGTAATATTAAAGAAGCAATAGTAGAAGATGCTGTTGAAAATCTCGATATTCTACCATCTAATGTTAATCTTGCAGGTGCGGAGATTGATTTAATTGATGTGGAAAATCGTGAATATACTTTAAAAGAAAGTATATCAGAAATAAGAGACAGATACGATTATATAATACTTGACTGTCCACCGTCACTCAGTATGCTTACTGTTAATGCAATGACAGCAGCGGATACTGTTCTTGTACCAATCCAGTGTGAATATTATGCACTGGAAGGATTAACTCAGCTTATACATACAATAAATCTTGTTAAAAGGAAACTTAATCCGGAACTGGAACTTGAGGGTGTTGTATTTACAATGTATGATTCAAGAACTAATTTGTCATTACAGGTTGTGGAAAATGTAAAAGATAATCTTAAACAGAATATTTATAAAACAATCATACCAAGAAATATCAGGTTAGCTGAAGCACCTAGTTATGGTTTACCAATCAATCTGTATGATTCTAAATCAACAGGAGCAGAAAGCTATAGATTATTAGCCGAAGAAGTTATGGCAAGAGAAGATTAATAATAATGGAGGATAATATGCCAACAGTAAAGAAAACAAGTAAAACAACTAAATCAAGAGGTTTAGGTAAAGGAATTGCTTCTTTAATACCAGAAGATGATAATAATGATGAGAAGGTAGTAGTTAAAGAGGTTGTAAAGGAGGTCGTTAAGGAAGTTCCTGTTCCAGCAGAAACTAAACTTAAGATTTCACAGATTGAACCTAATAAGAATCAGCCTAGAAAAGCATTTGATGAAGATGCACTTATTGAGTTATCAGAGTCAATAAAGCAGTATGGTGTATTACAGCCACTACTTGTTCAGAAGATGGATAAGAATTACCAGATTATAGCTGGTGAAAGACGATTCAGGGCAGCAAGACTTGCAGGAGTTAAAGAAGTTCCCGTAATAATTAAAGATTATTCATCACAGGAAGTTATGGAGATAGCTCTTATTGAGAATATCCAGAGAGAGGATCTTAATCCAATTGAAGAAGCACTGGCTTACCATCAGCTTATCAAAGACTACAGATTAAAGCAGGATGAAGTTGCAGAAAAGGTAGCCAAGTCAAGAACTGCAATTACCAATTCATTAAGATTATTAAAGCTTGATGAAAGAGTTCAGGAAATGGTTATCGAAGGTAAGTTAAGCAGTGGTCATGCCAGAGCAATTATAAGTATTGAAGATAAAGAAAAACAGTACATGGTTGCACAGAAAATATTTGATGAAAAGCTCAATGTCCGTGATGTTGAAAAACTTGTTAAGAATATTGATAAGTTAGATAAACCTGTGGAAAAGAGTAAGCCGGAAAATGATTTTGTTTACAGAGATATTGAAGAAAAGTTAAAGAAAATTATGGGTACTCAGGTTGTTATTAAAAATAAGAATAACAACAAAGGTAAAATAGAAATCCAGTATTATTCACAGGCAGAGCTTGAAAGAATATATGATATGTTAAAGAAAATAAATGAGTAATTAAAATTATAATATTTTATATAACTAATTTAATAAAGTGTATTGAATTCATAAAATACAGAAAGGGAAAAATATGTTAGATGTATTTGGTTTGTTTAAAGTGGATACACTGTATGTAGTTATAGGACTTCTGGTACTTACTGTTGTTGCTATAGTACTTGCAATTGTTGCGATATGTAAGTCAGTATCCATGATGAAAAAATACGAGATGATGATGGAAGGCTCTGATGGAAAGAGCATGGAGAAAATGGTAAGAAAATATACCGATGACATTATCAATCTTCAGAAGACAAGTGAAGATAATACAGAAGCTATTAAGGACATATATGAAAAGATGCAGCTTACATTCCAGAAGGTTGGTGTGAATAAGTATGACGCATTCCATGAAATGGGTGGAAAGTTAAGCTTTGCATTATGTATGCTTGATAAGAAGGATAATGGTTATGTTGTAAATGTAATGCACAGCAATGATGGATGTTTTGCATATATTAAGGAAATTGTTAATGGAAAGTCTTACATTGAACTTGGCAAGGAAGAAGAAAAGGCAGTTAATCAGGCTTTAGCAGGTCGTATGGGAGACGAAGAATTAAGCAAAGAAGTTAATGATTTAGTACAGAAAGACAAAATGTAATTGAAAATATATTGAAAAAGGTGCATAATAGCATTTGGTAAATTTGATAAAATAGTGTCAATTATAGGACACGGAAATGAGGAGTAATGTTAGATTTAAAATTTGTCAGAGAAAACCCGGATATTGTTAAACAGAATATTAAGAATAAATTTCAGGACAGAAAGCTTCCACTTGTAGATGAAGTTATCGAGCTTGATGCAAAGGCTCGTGCAACACAGACAGAAGCTGATGAGTTAAGAGCCAACAGAAACAAGCTTTCTAAGCAGATTGGTGCTCTTATGGCACAGGGTAAGAAGGAAGAGGCTGAGGCAGTTAAGGCGCAGGTAAGTGCAGATGCAGCAAAGCTTGCTGAATTAGAGGCTGCTGAGAAGGAACTTAATGAAAAGGTTACTAAGATTATGATGACTATTCCTAATATCATTGATCCTAGTGTACCAATCGGTAAGGATGACAGCGAGAATGTTGAAATCGAGAAGTTTGGTGAGCCTGTAGTTCCTGATTTTGAAATTCCATACCATACAGATATTATGGAAAGATTCAACGGAATCGATATGGATGCAGCTGGTAAGGTTGCTGGTAACGGTTTTTATTACCTTATGGGTGATATTGCAAGACTTCATTCAGCAATTATTTCATATGCAAGAGATTTCATGATTGACAGAGGATTCACATATTGTATTCCTCCTTATATGATAAGAAGTAATGTAGTTACTGGTGTTATGAGCTTTGATGAAATGGATGCCATGATGTATAAGATAGAGGGTGAAGATCTTTACCTTATCGGAACAAGTGAGCATTCAATGATTGGTAAGTTCATCGACACAATTACACCAGAGGAAGAACTTCCTAAGACACTTACAAGTTATTCTCCATGTTTCAGAAAGGAGAAGGGTGCTCACGGTATCGAGGAAAGAGGTGTATATAGAATTCACCAGTTCGAGAAGCAGGAAATGATTGTTGTCTGCAAACCAGAAGAAAGTAAAATGTGGTTTGATAAGTTATGGCAGAACACAGTAGATTTCTTCAGAACAATGGATATTCCAGTAAGAACACTTGAGTGCTGTTCAGGAGATTTAGCTGACCTTAAGGTTAAGTCTATTGATGTTGAAGCATGGTCACCAAGACAGAAGAAGTACTTTGAGGTTGGTTCATGCTCTAACTTGGGAGATGCACAGGCAAGAAGACTTAAGATAAGAGTTCAGGGTAAGGACAAGAACAAGTACTTTGCACATACTCTTAATAACACATGTGTTGCACCTCCAAGAATGCTTATCGCATTCCTTGAGAACAACCTTCAGGCAGACGGCAGAGTTCTTATTCCAGAAGCACTCCGTATGTACATGGGTGGAAAGACAGAATTAGTACCATTTAAGTAATAGGAATATTAAGTAATACGGAAACTATATAGATTTTATTAAAAATGTGGATAAAACATATCAGATGAATATGCTTTATCCACATTTATTTTTTATTATCCACAAAATTTGTGGATAAGTGTGTTAAAACTGTGGGGAATTCATGGAAATACTGTTAAATACCAGCATTTTTCTGTGGAAAACCTTGATTTTATTGGATTAAGGAAAAATATTACTGAAAATCTACAACATTTATCCACTGCTCAAGAAGTTCCTTTTCTTCTTCCTTATTCTTTGTAAGTCTTGCTGCAGCAACTAATGGAAGCCATTCATTAACATATGAACGTTTTGTATTAGTCAATTCACAGAAAGTACTTATGTATTTTTCAGGAATATCACTCTTGTCACCAAATTGTAATTTAAGAAGTAAAAATGTATTCGCAATATCGGCAGATGCATTACCCTGTGTTGCATGTACCCAGTCAACTGCTGTAATTTCTTCGATATTACCCTTGGCATCTGCAGATACAATAATATTGTCAGGACAATAGTCTCCGTGACAAAGCTTAGTATGATTCTTCATGGAATTGAGTCTTGTAAGAAGTTCATACTTAACACTGTTATCAAGTTCTTCAATTGAGTTAATCTGGCGGTTCATCTTATCCTTTAATACCAGAAGAAGTGGGTTAGACTTCTTCTGGAAAGATATCTGGTATTCAACCATTTTCTTAATATAATCATCTGCCTTGTCAGGGTATTTTTCAATTAACTGTGTAAGAGTAGGACCTTCAACATATTCACTTGTGATAGACCATTTACCATCAGTAACAGCAACCTCTAAGAGTTTTGGAATATTAACACCTGCATCCTCAACTCTTGCAGTATTAAGAGCTTCATATAATACATCTGACTTATTGTAGTTCTTATCAAAGACCTTAATCGCTTTGTTGTTCTCTACATATACTGATTTTAACTTGGATTTTGCTAAATATTTTTTCATACGACATGTCTTCCTTTCTTAAAATAATAATGATGATTATTTACCATAGTAAGCCTTTAAGTACATGGCTTTCATTTCACTCATAAGAGGATATCTTGGGTTAGCACCAGTACACTGGTCATCAAATGCGGCTTCTGTCATCTCATCAAGAGTTGCAAGGAAGTCTTCCTCTTTAACACCATAATCTGCAATAGTTTTCTTAATTCCTACCTTTGCCTTTAATTCTTCAATAGCCTTGATGAAGTTCTCAAATTTCTCATCATCATCTTTGCCCTGAATTCCAAGGAAGTCAGCACATTCTACATAACGTGCTTTGCAATGTGGATACTGATACTGTGAGAATGTTCCCATCTTTGTTGGAACCTCTGCAGCATTGAATCTCATTACATCAGTGATAAGAAGGGCGTTAGCAATTCCGTGTGGAAGGTGGTGATATGCACCAAGCTTATGTGCAAGTGAGTGGCATACTCCAAGGAAAGCATTAGCAAAAGCCATACCAGCCATAGTAGAAGCTGTTGCCATCTTTTCTCTTGCAACTGCATCATGTGCACCTAATTCATAAGCTGCTGGAAGATATTCAAATATATTCTTCATAGCCTGTAATGCAAGACCATCTGTATATTCTGTTGCCATAATGGAAGCGTATGCTTCAAGTGCATGTGTAAGTGCATCAATACCAGAAGCTGCTGTAAGTCCCTTAGGCTGATTCATATGCATATCAGCATCGATAATAGCCATCTTAGGAAGTAATTCGTAGTCAGCAAGTGGATATTTCTGACCAGTTGTTTCATCAGTAATAACTGCAAAAGGAGTTACCTCTGAACCTGTTCCAGAAGATGTTGAGATAGCGACAAAGTAAGCTTTCTCGCCCATCTTAGGGAATGTGTATATTCTCTTTCTGATATCCATGAAACGCATAGCCATATCAAGGAAGTCTGCCTCAGGATGTTCATACATAACCCACATAATCTTGGCAGCATCCATTGCAGAACCGCCACCGATTGCAATGATTACATCAGGTTCGAAAAGTCTCATGGCTGCGGTGCCTTCTTTAGCGCATGCAAGTGTTGGATCTGGTGCTACATTATAGAAAGTAGTATGCATAATTCCTAAAGAATCTAACTTATCTGTGACACATTTGGTATAACCATTCTTATAAAGGAACTGGTCAGTAACGATAAATGCTTTCTTCTTACCCATTACAGTTCCAAGTTCATCAAGGGCAACAGGTAAGCAGCCCTTCTTAAAGTAAACCTTCTCAGGTGCTCTAAACCAAAGCATATTCTCTCTCCTCTCAGCGACAGTCTTTACATTAAGCAGATGTTTTACTCCAACGTTCTCAGATACTGAGTTGCCGCCCCATGAGCCGCATCCAAGTGTAAGAGAAGGAGCCATCTTAAAGTTGTAAAGGTCACCTATACCACCGTGAGATGAAGGTGTATTGATAAGGCAGCGGCATGTCTTCATTCTCTCAGAGAATTCAGCAATTTTGTCTGCCTGTGTTTCTACATTAATATAAAGAGAAGATGTATGACCGAATCCGCCATCAGCAATAAGATGTTCAGCTTTTGAAAGAGCATCTTCAAAATCCTCTGCCTTGTACATTGCAAGAACAGGTGATAACTTTTCATGTGCAAATTCTTCTGAAAGGTCTACAGATGTTACCTCACCGATAAGAATCTTAGTTTCTTCAGGAACAGTAACACCTGCTAAAGCAGCGATAGTGTGAGCCTTCTGACCAACAATCTTTGCATTAAGGGCACCATTGATAATAATGGTCTTTCTTACCTTTTCTGTCTCGCTCTTATTAAGGAAGTAACAGCCTCTGTATGCAAATTCTTCTTTAACAGCCTTGTAAACCTTCTTGTCAACAATTACAGACTGTTCAGAAGCACATATCATACCATTGTCAAATGTCTTAGAATGAATAATTGAGTTAACAGCAAGTATTACATCTGCTGATTCATCAATGATAGCAGGAGTATTACCGGCACCTACACCAAGTGCAGGCTTTCCAGAAGAGTAAGCAGCCTTAACCATTCCAGGTCCTCCGGTAGCCAGGATAATGTCTGCTTCCTTCATAAGTGTATCTGTAAGCTCAAGTGAAGGAACATCTATCCAGCCAATGATTCCCGCTGGGGCACCTGCTGCAACAGCAGCTTCAAGAACAACCTTAGCCGCTGCAATTGTTGATTTCTTAGCTCGTGGATGTGGGCTTATGATAATACCATTTCTAGTCTTAAGTGAAATAAGAGTTTTGAAAATAGCTGTTGAAGTTGGATTAGTTGTAGGGATTACGGCTGCAACAACGCCAATAGGTTCAGCAACTTTTTTAATTCCATATGCCTTATCCTCTTCAATAACACCACATGTCTTAGTATCTCTGTAAGCATTATAAATGTATTCTGAAGCATAATGATTCTTGATAACCTTATCTTCTACAATTCCCATACCAGTTTCTTCAACTGCAAGCTTTGCAAGAGGGATTCTTGCTTTATTGGCAGCAAGTGCAGCAGCAGTAAATATCTTATCTACCTGCTCCTGTGTATAGGTTGCAAAGATACGCTGTGCCTCACGTACACTGGCAAGTCTTTCTTCAAGAGCTTCGACTGTGTCAACAATTGGGTAATTCTCAGTTAAATTCTTTGACATAACATTTCCTCCATAAATTGATTCGTGTAATATTGATTGATAATAATTTAACAATGTCAATATAACACTAATATAATTATAAGTCAATATTCATTGTAATATTAATTAAAATATGATATCTTTTACCTATAGTAACAGGGGTTGAATAATGTTTTATTAAGAATGGAGCGCATTATGAAACAGGTAAGTGTTGATAATCTTAGAGAAAACGATATATTAGCCCTTCCTATATTATCGCAGGCGGATGCGGTACTTATTCATGCTGATGTTCCTATGACAACAGAGCTTATAAGCAGAATCAGGAATCTTGGAACAAGAACTGTATATATAAAGGATGACAAAGAAGGCATTTTATCAGATAGTACATCAGATAATGAGGAAGAGGAATATCCATACAAGGTAGAAGAAACTGCAAAGAATTCAAGGCAGGTAGTTAAGAAAATATTAGAAAAACACATTTATAAACATAATGAGGAACTCAAGGTTATTGTTGAGGAAGCACAGAGAATTTTAGACTCAGTGCTTGCTGAGCCGGAGGTAGTCAATAATATAACAGAAATCAGGAATGTAAGTACTGATATGTACACTCATTGTATAAATGTGTGTGCATTATCTACTATTATGGCGTTAAGGCTTAAAATGAGTGACAAGCAGGTTCATAATGTATCAATGGGTGCAATACTTCATGATATTGGGTTAAGATATATCAATGTTCCTTATGTTAATATTAATGAAGAAAATATGACACCGAAGGATGTTGTAGAATATAAGAAACATACAATATTTGGCTACAGCTCATTACAGGATGAAGCATGGCTTCCGGATGTGGCTAAGGAAATAGTACTTTTCCATCATGAAAGAATAGATGGTTCTGGATATCCATTCCAGCATAAGGGGGAAAGACTTAAGCCCGAAGTAAAGCTTGTTTCCATATGTGATGATTTCGACAGCATGATAAGTGGTATCGGAAATGAAAAAATGAAGATATACGAAGCAATCGAGTACATAAAGGTGCATGCGGGAATCAAGTATGATTCTACAATTGCAGCAAAGTTTCTGGATTCAGTTGCGGCATATCCTGTCGGATGTACTGTTTATACAAGTGATGGCGAAAAGGGTGTGGTCATCAGACAGAATAAGGAAGCTGCTGACAGACCGGTTATAAGAATGACTCATCATGCTGATGGAACACCTTATACAGAGAATGTAGAGTATAATTTATTAAAGAAACTTACTATGTTTATAGTTGATACAGAATAGGGTATCGGAGCAATATATGAATTTATATATAAGAGCACTTGGATTTGATAATATGACATCCGGGGCTGAAGAAAAATTTATTAAAACAGGAATTAAGGAAAGCATAAAAGAAGGATTTGTGATACGCCACGAGAAATTAGATCGTGGCGTTATTATCTTACGTCTCAGTAATTCAACAGGTTTATATGTGTATGGAAGATATGAAAAGAATACTTTCAAATACGAATATTATTTTCCATTTGTTGTGGGAAAGAATTTAAGCGACAATGAGGAGATGACGATTGAAAGACATCTTGATAAGGAGTCATATGCGGTAATATGTGATGAATTAAAGACGGGAGTTACGCTTATATTCTATCTTCAGAATGTTATGGATTATCTTGAATATCTGTACAGTGGAAAGGATTTTAAGGCGCCTGATTTTGATCCTGATATTAAGAATGAGATAGGGAAGTTTCCTATTAAGAACAAAAAGGTTGCACTTACAGGACTTTCTCTTGGTGGGATTATTATGCTTCCTATAAGAAAAGAGAAGAAAAATACAAGAAGCAGACAGGATGAAATTGCAAGAAAGAATCTTATTCAGGCTGCTAAAAATGGTGATGAGGATGCAATAGAGAGCCTTACAATTGAAGATATTGATACATATAATGAACTTTCCAACCGTGTCATGAAGGAGGATATATTTACTATAGTAGATTCTACATTTATGCCATGCGGTGTGGAATGCGACCAGTATTCTGTAATCGGAGAGATTCTTGAACTGCGTGAAGAAGAAAATATATATACTGGCGAGAAGATATGTATTATGGTTCTTGAATGTAACAGCCTTATTATAACTACAGCAGTTAATAAGGAACATCTGCTTGGAGAACCAGCCGTAGGCCGCAGATTCAAAGGACAGATATGGCTTCAGGGAAATGTAAGATTTACTGACTGATATTGTTGTTAAATATATGTTTTCATAATAAATTGTATTTAATATAGAAATTTACATATTTTTACAAATGTGGTATTATAATACAAGGCATGTAAGAAATCGGAAATGTCAACTAAATATTATTAATTATCAACGAGGAGGGAAAGCTATGAAGTTTTTCAGAAAATTAGGCTTTCAGCTTGTTTTATTTTTCGTTGTTGCCATTACAATTCCTATTGTAATGCTTATGGTAAGTTCAATTACAACAACTTCGTCTTCAATGGAAAATAACATGAAGGTAACAAGTGAGCAGACTTTGAATGAAGCACAGAATCAGTTTACTACATATCTTAAGACTCTGTCGCAGCCGGTAGACCTGCTTACAAGAAAGAATGAAGTAAAGCATCTTGAGGATCAGGGAACTTTAGATGATAATGTTAAGGCAGTAAGAGATTCTCTTATTGCATCAGTAAAGGTTACTAATGGTGCAGAAAGAGCTTTCTTTACTACTAATACTAATCTTGAGATTACAGGTTGGGGAGAATATAACCCTGAGACCGGAAAAACACTTAGTAAGGGTGGCCTTGAGAAAGGTGTAGACAGAACTAAGGAAGTATGGTACACAGATTGTAAAGGTATTAAGGCAAGAAACAGCATTTATGCTTATTTTTCAAAGCCATATTACAGCAAGGATTTTGATAAGACAATAATTACTGTTTCACAGGAAATTAAGCATTCAGACGGAACGAATTATGGTACTGTGGGTATGCATATTGATTTTTCTGAGATTACAGATTTTGTACAGGGTATCGGACTTCTTAATACAGGATTTGTTGTCCTTGCAGATGAAGATGGTAATATACTTGTTAATAATGATAATAACAAGTATGTAACAGATTCAGTATCAGGACTGAATTGCTGGAGTACAGTTAAAGGTCTTACAGAGAATGATTATGATAAAGCATTTTCATTTGATGAAAACATTAATGGTGAAAAGGTACATGTAGTAACATCTAAGGATGCTGTTACAGGATGGACACTTGTTGGTTTTATCAGTTCTAAAGAAACATCTGCTACAACTAATAAGATGATTAGCAATACTGTTATATTCAGTATTATCGCATTTGTTATTGGAATTGGTATTGCACTTGCAGTTACAGCTTCTATGACTAAGGAGATTAAGAAGGTTTCTGGACATATGAAGGATGTTGCGGGTGGTGATTTAACAGATAGAATTGATGTAAAGAAGAAGAATGAGTTTGGAGACCTTGAGAATAACTTTAACAACATGGTTGAGAACATGGCAGTTCTTATTAAGGGTGTTGAGGAAAAGAGTGGAGTTATAGTAGATGCATCTGCTAAGATTGCAGGAGTATCTAAGTCTACTACAGAGACAGTAGGTCAGGTTTCAGAGGCTATACAGAGTGTTGCAGTTGGTGCATCAGGTCAGGCAGACAGTACACAGACAGCAACACAGGAAGTAGAAAATCTTGCAGACAGATTAAAGGAAACCAAGGCTTATGTAAATGATATCAGTGAGATGTCAGTTGAAACACAGAAGTTAAGTAATAAGGGACTTACAATTGTTGATGAACTTATTACTAAGGGACAGCGTTCAATTGATAACTCTAAGATTTCTAAATCAGTTGTATCTGAGATGGTAAGCAGTATAGAAAAGATTAATTTCATATCAGATGCCATTACAGAAATTACAGAGCAGACTAACCTGTTATCACTTAATGCTTCTATCGAGGCAGCAAGAGCAGGAGAGAGCGGTAAAGGATTCGCAGTCGTTGCTGATGAGATAAGAAAGCTTGCTGAACAGTCACAGCAGTCAACAGATGAGATTAAGCAGATTGTTAATGAGATTACTATTAAGTCACAGCAGGTTGAGCAGACAATGGATGAGTCAGTTGGTATTATAGAGGAGCAGAATGTATCTATTAAGGATGCTAAGGAACTGTTTAATACAATTTCTGATTCAGTTAACGGACTTAAGGAAGGTCTTGATAATATTACACAACTCAATGAAGCTATGGATACTAACAGAAATAATGTTGTAAGCAAGATGGAAGATGTTGCAGCAGTAGCAACTGAGACCGCAGCAGCCTCTGAAGAGGTTACAGCATCAGCCGTTGATGTTGAGCAGACAATGCACGACCTTAACGAATTTACAGTTGAACTTGATAATATTGCTGAAGCTCTTAAAGAGGCTATTGATAAGTTCAAGTTACAATAATTAAACTAATCCGATAAATGTGTTTATGGAAGCTGCCACTCAGGCGATTGTAATCGCCGGGTGGCAGCTTCTTTTTAATCTCAGGGTATCATTGACCTTGCTGATGTTTTGTGATAAAATTTCTCTTGGTGTTTAGCCAAGTTGTTCTCATAGTTAAGTGGATATAACGGGGACCTCCTAAGTCTCAATCCCCAGTTCGACTCTGGGTGGGAACATTTATATTAAGAAGGGATAAGCAGTGGCGATGAGAATCGTTGCTGCTTTTTTATATTACATATTTTAGTGTGTGATTACAGTGTATTATAAAGAATTACTGCTTAAAGACATCAATATATGGAAAAAAATCATTGTACATGATAAAATTAAAAAGATGGAGATATAGAGTAAGGGGTATAACATGAAAAGGGAACAGGGGATATTAATTGGCACAGTAATAGCTGTGATTATTATGATGTTTTTATGTAGTGTTTTCACATTTAGTGATGCAGTTTCTGAAAAAGCGTTGACAACATGTATTCCAGAATCAGTAAGTACAACAGATGATGGAAAAACACAATATGATTTTAATTTACAGTCATATGGACAGGATATAGGTTCAATAGTATTTTATTCTTCACATCAGAGAATAACTGTATATGCGCAAGGAGAAGAAATTTACAGACTTAGTAATAAACGAAGTATATGGGGAAATACCCCAGGATGGACATGGAATTTTGTAAAGATACCATCGGGTGCGGACAGCCTTCAAATAGAGATTTCATCTTGTTATAAGGAGGTTGAAGGCCAGAAACAGGAATTCTATATCGGTGGTGGCAATGATATATATATGAAATTGCTTCGAAAAGCTATGCCTGCATTTATTATAAGCGTGGTTATTTTATTGGTAGGATTATATATTACTATATATTGGACAATTGTACATAAGGGGAGTCAGATAGATGGAACATTATTATATCTGGGAATATTTTCGATTCTTCTTGGATTATGGTCAGCAAATGAAACAGATGTATCAGCACTTATATTTGCAAACAGACAAGCCGGGGCATACATTGCTTTTGTTACACTTATGATTATGCCAATGGCATTTATTATGTTTGTAAAAAGTTTCTTGGAAATAAATGATAATCTGTTTTGGAAATTAATCTGTTATATTAATGTAACAATTATTCTTTTAGAACACATACTTAATGCTACAGGAATATATTATTTTAGACAGACATTGTGGATGACTCATATTGTAATTATATTAATGCTTATATATTTATTTGTTGTAATTACAATTAAGATTATCAGAAGACAGTTGGACACCAGGTATAAATACTGTATATTAGCGTTGATTTTAGTGTTTTTGTCGACAATCATAGATATGGCAGGATATTATAAGAATGGTAATAATTCAGGAGTATTTGGAAGAATAGCATTTCTTTTATTTATTCTTGTACTTGGATTAGAGGCTTCAAGACAGGCTGTTGCGAGACTAAAAAAGGGGAGAAGGATAGAGGAACTCGAGCAGTTTGCTTTAAATGATTCCATGACAGGTATGTATAATAGAAATGCATATGATTATTATATTAATAATGAAAAATGCTTTGATGATTGTATGGTTGTAACATTTGATTTAAACAATCTCAAAAATTGTAATGATAACTACGGACATAGAGTGGGAGATGCTTATATTATTAATGCAGCACGTATAATAGAAAATACATTTGAACGTTATGGTAAGTGTTACCGCATTGGCGGCGATGAGTTTTGTTGTATAATACCAAAGGGAAAGAGTGTAGACATAGAGCGTGTAATAAAAAAGCTTTATCATGATGTTGATGTTTTGAACAACAAGAGAATTATTCCAACAGAAGTGGGAATTGCCTGTGGTTATGCTGTTTTTACAGTTGATGATATGGAGCTGGAAAAAGTCCGGGAGCGTGCAGATGAGGAGATGTATCAGCGAAAAAAAGAAATGAAAATGTGATTAATAACTCAAAAATTAATATCTTATAAATTATTATCGACATACGCCCGTATACACGATATAATATGTTTGCTTTAATATGTAGATATCACGAGATTATAATAAGTAACAGAGGAAAATGTTTATGAATTATATTGTTATGGATCTTGAGTGGAATCAGAGTGCCAAGGGAAAACAATTTTCTGAGGATCATTTTCCTTTTGAGATTATACAGATAGGCGCGGCGAAGGTTAATGAGAAGCTTGATATTGTAGATGAGTGGCAGTGTACCATTAAGCCACAGGTGTATACAAAGTTGCAGAATACAGTCAAGAAGATATTAGGGATAACAGAAAAGGATCTTGCTAATGGAACTGATTTCGTATCGGGTGTGACCGAATTTCTTGAGTGGTGCGGTGACGATTATACATTTGTTACATGGGGAAGCATGGACATTACCGAACTAAGAAGGAATATGAAGTATTATAATGTGCCGGAGAATTTTCCGAAGCCGCTTCTGTATCTTGACCTTCAGAAGCTTTACAGCATTAATTTTTCAGATGGCAAGACACGCATGAATCTTAAGTCCGCTATTGATGAGCAGGGCATCAAAGGTGACGAACATTATCATTCAGCGATGAGTGATGCAAGATACACAGCCAAGATAATGAAGAAGCTGGATTTTGACAGGGTAAAGAAGTTTTGCAGCATAGATACATTTACAATTCCGGAAGCAAGAAAAGATGAGGTATATCTTAACTTCGGGACATATGAGAAGTATATTTCGAAGGGATTTGCAACAAGGGACAAGGCTGCGAGCGACAGAACTGTCCGTTCCTGCAAATGCTTCTTATGTGGCAGGACGATGGAAAGAACTGTTAAATGGTTTGCCACTAACTCAAAGTGCTATTATGGCTTGTTTACATGTGATGAACACGGACTTATAAAGGGAAGGTTCAGAGTTAAGCAGACTGAGAATGGCAAATATTATGCAGTCAGAATAATGAAGAGCACTGATGAGAAGGGTGCGCTTAAGATATATGAAAAACAGATAAAAGAGAGAGAACACAGACGCAGAAGGCGTCAGGCAGAAAAACTCTCAGAGCAGTAATAAAGGCATGTCAGAAATTCAACTGACATGCCTTTTATAGAATTCTTATATTACATTATGTTCCAGAAACATTTAGAACATAAGGCCATATATCACAGCCAGACCAAGTATTATCTGGACGATTGTGAATCTGAAAACAACCTGTGTATCTGACCAGTCTTTATTCTTTCTCATATGGTCGTGGATTGGTGTACGAAGGTTCTTCATTAGGTTAATGTGAAGAAATCTCATGAATGAAACCTTAATAAGACCAAGTCCGCCATCGAGAATAATTACAAGCGCCATTGGAATATAAAGCAGCGGGGCATGGAGCTTGAGGAATGTAAATGCTATAAATATTCCTATTGCTCTCGAACCGGCGTCGCCCATAAGCAGCTTGCTTGGTGATGCGTTGAACCACAGGTAGCCGAGGATACACACAATCATAATAAGAACGGTGTGTCTGTAAGCTGATTCAATATTAAATGACTTAAAAAGTACATACACTGAGGCAAGTGTTACAACAGAGAGTGTACCGCATAAGCCGTCAACACCATCTGAACAGTTAGTAACATTGATACTTACCCATATAAGTATAATAATAAGTATTGCATATATGATTGGATTAAGAGTTACTGTCTTTCCAAAGAATGCAAGGTCAAATGTGTTAGGGTTGTAATGCAGATAAGTAACTGCTGCCATGACTGATATGGCAAGGTCGATAAGACCTTTCTTTAAATTTCCCCATGGTGATGAAGCGCTGTCATCAAGGTATCCGCTGAGCATTGCGGCAAGCACAAGTATCAGATAAATGATAAGCTCGGCACTTAAGTTTACGAATAATGCACATGTGACTGTGAATGTAAGAATGAAAATCATGCCGGCGCCTCTTGGTTTTCCAACTGATTTACTTCCGTTGATGGCATAAGCTCTTCCGGCATCTCTTGGAAGAAGATTCTTGCCAAGAGCAATTGCAGCTATTGTAAATGCGAAGGCAAATAAAATGCTTACAAATGCTATGATGTTGGTGAAACTTTCGTTGACAATATAGTATATCATAAGAATTTAATACTCCTTTTCATCTTTCTAACTCATATAAAGCATTTATTACAATGCGATTTACAGTATAACATAATATATGTGAAATGAACATTTTTTTTGCAAATGAAATGTAGTAATTAATTTGCTAATGTGGTAATATACTATTAATTAGTGGGATAATCTGAGGGGACCCATGAGTGTCGTGTAGGATAATAATAATATGATGGAGGATTTTATGAAGAATATGCAAAAATACGAGCAGCTGGCAATAACAGAACTGGATGCATATCTTTTTGGACAGGGAACTCATTATGAGATATATAACAAAATGGGTGCGCATGTTGGAGTAAAAGACGGAAAAGAAGGTGTGTATTTTGCTGTGTGGGCACCTGCTGCAAGAGAAGTCTATGTTATAGGTGAGTTTAATAACTGGAATGCATATGGTTATGATATGAAGAAGATTTCAGATGGTGGAATATATGATTTGTTCATACCAGGAGCTAAAGCTGGGGATATGTATAAGTATCTTATTATTTCACAGAGTGGAGAGGCACTTTACAAGGCAGATCCATATGCTAATCAGGCACAGTTAAGACCAGAGACAGCATCAATAGTTGCCGATCTTTCAGGTTATGAATGGAAAGATTCTGAATGGGTTGAGAAGAAGAAGACAGAGAATCATCTTAAAGCACCTCTTTCTATATATGAATGTCATCTTGGCTCATGGAAGAAGAAAGATGATGGAACAGAGGACGGATTTTATACATATAGAGAATTGGCACCTGAGCTTGCAAAATATGTAACAGATATGGGATACACACATATTGAACTTATGGGAATTGCAGAGTATCCATATGATGGATCATGGGGATATCAGGTAACTGGTTATTATGCACCTACAGCAAGATACGGAACACCTAAGGATTTCATGTATTTTGTAGATTATATGCATGAAAAAGGAATTGGTGTAATTCTTGACTGGGTACCGGCACATTTTCCAAAGGATGCGCATGGACTTGCTAATTTCGATGGAAGCTGTGTATATGAGTATGCAGACCCTAGAAAGGGAGAGCATCCTGACTGGGGAACGAAGGTATTTGATTATTCAAAGAATGAAGTGGCTAACTTCCTTATTGCTAATGGAATGTTCTGGGTGGACAAGTTCCATATTGATGGTTTAAGAGTTGATGCTGTTGCTTCAATGCTGTATCTGGATTACGGAAGGACAGAAGGAAACTGGGTTCCTAACAAATATGGTGACAACGGTAATCTCGAAGCAATCAGCTTTTTAAAGCATTTTAACAGCATGTTAAAGAAGAGATTCCCACAGGCAATAACTATAGCTGAGGAGTCAACAGCATGGCCTATGGTAAGTGGTGATCCTGACAATGGGGAATGTCTTGGCTTTACATTTAAGTGGAATATGGGCTGGATGCATGATTTCCTTGAATATATGAAGCTTGATCCATATTTCAGAAAGTTTAATCATAGCAAGATGACATTTTCATTGATGTATGCTTACAGCGAGAATTTCATTCTTGTGCTTTCACATGATGAGGTTGTACATCTTAAGTGTTCTATGCTTGGTAAAATGCCTGGTGACAGGGAGGACAAGTTCAAGAATCTTAAGCTGGCATATGCATATATGTGTGGACATCCTGGCAAGAAGCTTTTATTCATGGGACAGGAATTTGGTCAGTGGAATGAGTGGAGTGAGAAGCGTGCTCTTGACTGGTATCTGTTAGAGGATGAAAGTCATACAGAACTTAAGGATTTTACGAAGAAGTGTCTGAAGCTTAATAAGAATTATCCATGTCTGTATGCTACTGATTACAGCAGTGAAGGATTCAGATGGATTAATGCCAATGATAAAGATAATAGCGTTTTATCGTTTATGAGAATCAGTCCGGATGGAAAGAAGAATCTTCTCTTTGTACTTAATTTTACACCAGTTGAAAGAGACAGCTTCAGAATAGGAGTTCCGTTCAAGACTAAGTATAAGCTGGTTCTTGGAGATAATGAAGCTGACCAGAAGAAGACTCTTACAGCCGTTAAGGGAGATTGTGATGGATATCCGCAGTCATTGCTTATTGACTTACATAAGTATGGAATAGCTGTGTATGAGTTTAACGGTGATGTTTCTAAGGTTCATGCTACGAAGATATAGGAGAATAATATAGAGAAAGGGAGCTGGTTTGGATTTTTATTAATTCTGAATTAGCTTCCTTTTTATTTGCTATAATATATCTCTCAATTATCCCACCATATCTGCCGAAATATTTATTATATGACAATGAGTGATTGTTTCAGACAGTAAATAAGAAAGGCAGCAGAATATGACATATACAGTTTCAGGCGCGAATTTTAATAAAGATGTTGCGGCACAGGGAACATCTATTAATTATAAAGAAAATAAGGCGGTTAAAAGTGAAGGTGTGGCAGGCTCATTTGCAGGAGTGGTAATCTCTGGCAGTGTGACAGCTGCAACTGACAATACATATGAGGGACTTCTTAAGGAGGCAGATGATGTAAAGAGCCAGATTATGGCGAGTGCTTCCAGTGCAAAGATAAGCCTTAAGGCATTGATGATGAAGTTATCAGGTGCTGATGCGGTAAAGCTAGATGAGGACGGCTTTAATCTTACAGATGCTACACCAGATGATATGGTTAATATTATTGAGAAAATTAAGATTGAACTTGCGATGCACTCTGATGATTATGTTAATTATGGAACAGCAGTTTCTAAGGATAAGATTGAGAGTGTGACTGGAAGTGCAGCAACAGCGGCAAGTGTCGAGAGCCGTATGCAGGGAGCAGATATAGCTGTCAATGATGAAAGTGTTGCTGAGGTTAAAAGCACACTTGAAAAGAGTAAAGAGTTAAAGCCATTATCAGAGAACACAAAGAATTACATGGTTGCTAATGGCATTGAGCCTTCAATTGCTGGAATATATCAGGCACAGGCGGCAACCTCATCAAGTATCAGTGCAGATGGCGTTACAATAGGAAGGTGTGTAAATGCAATATCTGACGCTGATTTTGAAGCGTTAAGGCCGGGAATTGAGAAGATAATTGCTTCGTCAGGACTTGAGGTTAATGATAATACACTTGCGGATGCAAGAGCATTTATTGATGCACAGATTCCTGTTACTAAAGAAAATCTTGAATATAAGGCACAGCTTGATGCGATAGATATTGAAAAGATTCAGGCTGACCCTGATGAAATGCTTAATAAGATACTTGATAACATGAAGCTTGGAGGCAAGGCAGAGAATACGCTCGTTACAGGTTCGCCAATTGATGATATAAGGACAGCTCTTGATACTATTAACAGGGCAGAGTATTCAGATGTTGCAAATGTGGTATCAAAAGGAGAAACATTTACAATAGCAAGCCTTAAGCTGGAGATGGATGCAAGAAGCTTCAGAATTGAATACAGTGCAGCATCAGTAAGCACAGGAAATAGTGAAGTTAGAAATCAGGCATCTGATGTACAGCAGGCAGCAGATAAGGCGTATGACACGCTTGTAACAGCAAGAGTTCTTATGAGTGCGAATGCGTCTGTATATCTAGTCAAGAATAACATTTCTATCCTTACAACTCCGATAGATGAGCTTAATTCAATGCTTATGGAATATGAACAGGCGGATGGAATGTATGAAGAAGCGCAGATTGCATATACAGATGTCCTTGAAGCAAGAAAGACATTGAATGAGATAGTAAGAAACCCTGAGCGTGTATTTGCCAGTATGTTTGACAAGATGAATGAAACTTATGAGGCAGTCGGAACTCAGATAAGAGGCGATTTGGGTGATTCATTAAAGAAGGCAGTACAGGGAAGTGCGGATGATATTATTAAGGAGCTTGGACTTGAGGGAACTGATGAGGACAAGGAAGCAATAAAGATACTGGCTGCTAATAACATGGATATGACAAAGGAAAATGTAGAGACAGTCAAATCTGTTAATGCAATGATTAATAATCTTATTAAGAATATGAAACCAGAGACAGTTCTTAATATGATAAAAGACGGAGTAAATCCAATGAATGCTTCAATTGAGGAAGTCAACGAATATCTTACAGAGGCTAATGATAAAGCATCTAAAGATAATGAGGAGAAGTTTTCAAAGTTTCTTTATAAGCTTGACCGTACCAATGGTATTACTAAAGAGCAGAGAAAGCAGTTTATAGGAATATACCAGATGATGAATATATTCACCAGAGATGCCGGAGTGGCAGCAGGTGCGCTGATTAAGCAGGGAGCTGAGGTCACTATGAATAATCTTATGACTGCATATAATTCAAGAAAGCATTATGACATGGACGCTGTTATTGATGAGAATACAGGAATGGCAGAGGTAAGCGGAATTGCTAACTATTACAGTGCATTATTCATGGCAAATGGTGGATTAGTTACCCCGAATACATTAAAGAATGTGGATAACTCATCCGGAATCGGAGAGCAGTCAGTTGAAATGTTTATTGAACAGTTAGAGGATAACTATGATGCGGCAGCCGAGGAACAATATTATGAGGAATATCTTAAGGAACAGCAGGCAGCAGTTCAGGCAGGGGCTGATATATTGAGGCAGATAAGAAATGCAGATACAGAAATAAACAGTGGTAACATACAGGCTGTTAAAGCATTTTTAGAATCCGGACAGTTCCCGGATATCAGAGGTGTTAAGACAACACGTGATTATGCAAGGGATTCGATTGAAAAAATCGGACATAAAGAAAAACTGTCACTTATGTATGAAGAAATGAAAGATGAGACAGAGGAAGAACTTCAGGAGGTTATTTCCAAAGCGGGAGACCTTGATACACAGATAGATGTCAATTACGAGGGATTTCTGGATTTAAGACTTAAAGACAGAACAATCGGATATATTAAGAATCTGGCATTAAGGCATGATTACAGAATACCATATATAACAGACTCAGGAAGTACAGGCATGCTGAAGCTTACATTGGTTCAGGATGACGACAATAAAGGTCGTATATCTGTAAACATGCTAAGCAGCGTATTAGGAAAAGTTTCTGTTGAGGCTAAGGCTGACAGAGAAAGTCTTGGTATGTACATTGTCAGTGACACAGCAGTTTCAGATGAAGGAATCCAGCTTCTTGATGATATGGAAGAATCCTTAAAAGAAGTATTTGGCTTTACAAATGTGTCTGTAAACACTACAAAATCGTCAGATGTGCCGTATGTGACTTATGAAGCAGCGGCTGACAGTGTGGCAACAGATAAGCTGTATGAAATTGCAGCACAGATTGTAAAACTGCTTGCAGGCTAAAGATTTGCACAGAAAGTCCGATATATAGAGCATGAACAGGTAAATTGGACAGACAGAAAGGTTAAGATATGAGAATAGGAACTAATGTGGCAGCGATTGTTGCCAATAATGCATTACAGAAATCACAGAATAATCTGTCAACATCAATACAGAGATTATCATCAGGATACAAGATAAACGGTTCTAAGGATGATGCCGCAGGCTGTGCAATATCTGAGAAAATGAGAGCTCAGATAAAAGGTCTTGATCAGGCTGGGAATAATGCTAAGGATGGAGTTTCTGTTATAAGTACAGCAGAAGGTGCAATCAATGAAATCCAGAGTATGCTTACAAGATTAAAGGAGCTTAGTGTACAGGCAGCTAATGATGTTAATTCAGATGATGAAAGAGAAGCTATCCAGAAAGAGATAAACCAGATTAATAAAGAGATAGACAGAATATCAGAACAGACAGAATTTAATACACAGTCTCTTATTAACGGTAATCTTTCAAGAAGAGTATATTCAGACCTGCAGGGAGTTAATCAGCTTTCAGTATCTGATAATTATACAGCAGGCATATATGGAATTACAGTTACAGAGGATGCCAGACAGGCTATCGCGGTAGGTACGGGTACTATCAGCATGTCAGCTACAACTCCTATTGCAGCTGATGAGGCAGGTGTAATAAAGATTAACGGTTACAGTATTAACATTACAGAGGGGGATACTCTGGATGTAGTAATGGGAAAAATAATTGATGGTGTTAATATTACAGGTGGCTCTGCATTTGCAACAGCAAGCCTTAATAATGATACAGCAGCTAATGGAACAGAATATGCAGGCTACGAGCCAACAGCCAGTTATGCGGGTTCGACACTTGTTATTATGACTAATCAGTACGGAAGTGACCAGAGAATGAATATAACATGTGATAATGCAAGTCTTGCAAATATGCTTGGAATACCACAGGCTGCTGCAAAGGATGGAATTCTCGTAGAGGGAAGTGATGTTAAGGCAGAGATTGCCACTGATAATAATGGAGACAGAGTAGGATTTGCCAATTCAGCAATTGTTTCTACAAAGGGAACCGTTATAACAGTAACAGATGTTAATAATAAGAATTTTTCTTTGGATGTTCCAGGGAATACAGTGGGAACTATTTTTGATGACAGCAACAATAATGGTTCGTCTGTTGCTGGTGCAGGAACAGCAAAAACGATCAATCAGGAAGTTACAGATGTTGGTACAATGAGCATACATGTAGGAGCTAATCAAGATCAGGTTATTGTTATTGATATACCGGCAATTACAACATATACATTAGGAACAGATAATCTTAATGTTATGACTCATTATACAGCATCACAGGCTATATCAACTGTAGACCAGGCTATCACCAGGACTAATGAAATACGTTCGAAGCTTGGTGCATATGAGAACAGATTTGATCATACAACTAATAACCTTGATGTTTCTAACGAGAATCTCACCAAGTCTTTATCAACTATGATAGATACTGATATGGCAGAGGAAATGACAACATATACATCAGAAACGGTTCTTACACAGGCTGCCACATCAATACTTGCACAGGCTAATGAAAGACCTTCACAGGTATTGCAGTTATTACAGTAAATGTAGTAATAATGTTGTAGTAGTCGTATTGGAAAGGAAATGTATGACTAAGGAATTGATAAAAACATTTCAATATAGGATTACGCAAGCCACTGCATCACAGCTTGTTGTAATTCTGTATGATTTAGCAGACCGGTATCTTGAAGATGCATGCGAATCAGATGAAGAAGTGCAGATAAGGGATAACATATATATGTCTGGTAAGGTTATTGACCAGCTGATAAGTGGATTGGATATGCAATATGAAGTGTCTGCTAATCTTTTTGTGATATATAATCATATAAAAAGAACTCTTATATCTGTATCAGTAAATCTTAACAAAGCAGAATTAAAACGCGTCAGGGGATTGCTGAAGAATTTAAGGGAATCTTTCTATGAAGTCAGTAAACAGGATACATCAGAACCACTGATGAAGAATATACAGACAGTATATTCAGGCCTTACATATTCTAAGGGAGGAATCAGTAATGAGACACAAACAGATAATATAGAAAACAGGGGATTCAGGGTATGAGCTGCCAGAAGAGGTTGTGAAGGTTGGCGATAATATAGACCTTTAAGATGTGTATCTGTATTATTTTGAATAATGAATAATATATAAGCGTTGTGCCATAACAATTTTGGTTGTTATGGCACATTTTTTGTGAAAAAAATGTGAAAAATAGGTGAAAAGGACTATAAATCTGTATTGGGGGAGTAAAACGCCATATTCCAGTGGTGGTAATGGATATAATGTTGTATTTTTGATATGTATTTAATTTGCGATTTGTTAATGTTTAACGAATTGCATGGTCCGCGAAAAAACAATATATGATATTTTAATATAGTTTGTTTATACGGGCAAGAAAGGGAGAAGCTATGAAAAATCAGAAAAAGAAAAGCTGGTTTAAGCGCGTATCGGCAGTATTAATGACAGTTGCATTAGTATTATCAGGTATTTCGTTACCAGACGGGCTGTTTAACATTACGGTTAAAGCAGCAACCAAAGCCAGTGCATTATGGACAGTTAAAGATACCATGTATGCAGATGGCGATAGTGACAATTCTGTCACAGAATTAAGTGGAAAATCAGGAAAACTGGTTAATTCCAGCGGAGATGAATTGTTAGTGGATGCAACAGCCGAAGGTGCAAAAATTACTAACAGAGTAAGTAATGGAGATTATCAGGTTAATAAAGGTACAACACTTACATTTCCAGTTGTTAGTGGTGCGAAGACATGTACAATAACACTGAATGCATACGATGGAAAAACAGCTGATAATATCCAGTGTACAGGTTTATCTAATATTAAAGTGACAGAGCAGTCAGCTACAAGCTGGAAGAATTATGTAATTACTGGTGAACCGGAAAAGGGTGTATCATCAGTATCAATTACAATAACTTCTGGTAATTATTTTAAGTCAATGCAGGTTGATTCTTCAACAAGCTATGCTGAAACTGCAGCAGCATTTGCCAAGGGACATACTAAGGCAGAGTGGGATTATACAGGAAGTGTTTCAGCAAGTAATTCTAAATCATCGATACAGAAGGTTACAGGAACTTATACTAATGCTGATGGAGATGTGTTATATGTAGATGCAACTCCTTCTGGAAAGTTTCAGCCAGATGTAACTAACACAAGAATTCAGGTAAATACCGGAACAAAGATTGTAATGCCGGCTAATGGAGATAAGGCTGTTATTACACTGCTTCTTAATAAGAATAATGTAGGTACAGATACGGAGAGTGTATTATCAAAGTATATTACAATAAGTGGTAAGGTATTAAGAAAAGCAGAATGTATATCAAATGAAAAGGATACAGATGGCAATTATAGAAAAGTAACAATTGAATGTTATCTTACAGGGGATGAAGGCGAGATTACATTAGATGTTATTGCTAATACATACATCAAATCCTTATCAATCGATTGCCAGACTCTTGATAAGAAAGCAATATCAGGAACTGTTACATCTAATTCAGAGATTCCATCCGATTTACAGGTGGTTGCAACTAATAAGACAACAGGTCTTACATATACATCAGATGTTAAGGATGGCAATTATTCAGTTGGAGTTCTGGCAGAGGAAACCGAAATGGAGTATGAGTTATCTCTTAGTAATCCTGCTTATATTATTGCAAATGGTGTGGCAACACACAAAATAAGTACATCATCATCAGACATAACAGCTAATCTTAGTATTATGAAGCTGTCTACATGTACAGTTACAGGAACTATAACAGGTTTTGCAGATGATTATGATACAGATAATCTTAATCTTGTATTTACAACAACTGATGATACAGAATATGTACCAGAGGTTACAATAGATAAGATTAAAAATACATATTCTGCTAAATTAGAAAAAGGAATTACATATAGTGTAGACCTTAAGGGAGCTAATGATTATGATATCACCTCAACAAAGACAGGAATATCATATTCAGAGGATTCAACATTAGACTTTGAAGTTTCACTTAAGCCAGTGTATAAGGTATCACTTACTCTTCCAGAAGAGCCGGATATGACAGGAAAAAGTGTTACATATACATACACTAATAAGGAAGATGGTTATACATATATATTTGCAAATAAAGATTCTGTGCAATTAAGAGATGGTTCATATACACTTTCTCTTAGTGGTGATTTTGAAGCACAGCCTTATAAGATTACAGCAGGTGATACTGTTACAGTAAAGGGAGCAGATGTAACACAGACATTAGTATTTGAGCAGATTACTAAATGGTCATTTGCTCAGAGTGCTGATGGTAACTACTATAAAGATAATATCCAGAGTAAAACAGGATATTATAACGGTTTGTATGTGGATGCAACAAATGGAAAATTAGTTCCTAACGGTGCTTCACCTAATTCAGCACAGTTTACAACAGGAGCTAAAATTACTGTACCAGTAAGTGGAAAGTGTACTGTATCGGTAACAGCTTATCAGGCACAGTATGCATTATATACAATTAATGGAGCTGCGGCTTCAACAACAGATGCAACAACTGTATATAATTATGATTCTAAAGAAGCAGGAAGTATAGAGATTGTATCAATAGGTTCAGCTTATATTGCGTCAATATCAGTTGTATATCCTGCAAAGGATGTTGAATATGTAGAACAGAAGGCAATGCCTAAGACCTATGGTTACGGTTCTGAGTCAGGTCTTGTTGTACAGCCGACAGGCCAGAGACTTGTTATGACACAGACAGGCGGAGCAATGCCAGCTCAAGGAGCGGCTGCGTTTACATCAGCAAGCTTCTATGGATTTGAGGAGACAAGTGATGTTAATAAGCTTACAGCAGATATAACAATTAATGAATGTGGTTCAAGCAATTCTAATGGTATATTCTTTGGAGCATTTAATAAGGACTACATTGTAACAGCAGGTATCAGAAAATCTGATCAGCTTAAAATGATATATTCAAAGTCATCATCAGAGTTAGCGGGTGCTGCATCTGGAATTGATTCAACAATTCCAGCAGGTACAGTTGTAACATTTACTATGGAAAAAACAGACGCCGGACTTGTTATAACAGTAACACCTAAGGATGGAGAGACAAAGACAGCAACATATCCTTATGATAAGAATGAGTTGTTTAAAACTAATGTAAAGAATACAGCAGTTTCTTATGGATTTGTTTTAGCAGGAGTTAAGGTAACTATCCAGAATATGAAGTATACAGCAGCAGATGGTACAGTTCTTTATGATCAGAACAATTGTTATAAGGCAGAGGGAACAGCTCCTGTTGTTAAGGAAGTAACAGCAAAGGCTGCATCTACAAGAGATTATATTACAGTAAGCTGGAATAATTCTGTAGAGGCAGACGGTGATGGTGTCTATGTACTTCAGGTTTCTAAGGATGGAAGCGCATGGAAGGATGTAGAAACAGAGCTTACTGCTACAACATATAAGTATGCTATCAGTGATGCTGGCGAATACAGCTTCAGGGTATGCGGAAAATTAGGTGTTTCAGGGGAAAGAAATGCCTATGCAGAAGCAAAGGCAGTTGAAGTAATGGCTGCACTTGATAAGCCGGTTGTAAGTATTGCATCGAGCGAAAAGTCAGTTAATCTTAGCTGGAAGGGAATAAATAAGGCAGATACTTATGAAGTGTATCGTTATTCATATGATGAAACACAGGATAATGCTTCTTTAATTACAACAACTAAAGAATGTGCATATGAAGATAAGGATATAACAACAGATATGCCATATTACTATTATGTTGTGGCATATTCACACATTGGGGATGAAGTAGATAATTACAGTAATCCTTCAGAGACTGTCTGGGCAGTTCCATCAACAAACCGTATCGGCAAATATGTATATGAGGATCAGGCTGTAAAGTACACAGTAACTAAGAAATCATATGATACCGTTTATAATGGAAAGATTACTATTGAAGGAATAGTTGAGGATAATGTATCGGTTATATTTGCGGTTAATGGTAATAAGGCTGCGCAGCAGGATGTAAAGGCAAAGGGAAGGTTTGCATTTACAGATATTGATGTTGCAGAAGGAAGAAATGATGTTGAATTGCTTTTTACAGACAGTAAGGGTAATACAACAAGAGAAACTTATAATTATGTATATCTTACTAATTACAATAAGGTTGTAGACAGTGCATATGAAGGTACTGATGGTGAGGAAGTCAACGGTATTCCTACATATAAGACAGTACAGGCAGCAGTTGACTCTGTAAGCAGCAATAATACAGAGCGTGTAATTATCCTTGTTAAAGAGGGTGACTATGAAGAGCACCTTGAAGTTAAGTCACCATACATTACACTTATAGGTGAGGACAGCGAAAAGACAAGAATTTTCTATGATACTAAAGAATGGGTTGGCGGAGATATGAAGTCAAGATGTGCTGTATTGATTAATTCAGCAGCAAAAGGATTTTCCGCAGAAAACCTTACAATAGAAAATACATATAAGTATCTTGGTGACGGTTCACTGAGTAATGAATCGTGTGATGCTTTAAGAAATGATGCTGACGAAACTTCTTATATTAATGTAAGAATTCTTGGATATCAGGATACATTGTGTGCTAATGGAGGAACACAGTATTATTACAAATGTTACATAGCAGGTAATGTAGACTTTATATATGGCAATGACCCTAGAGCGTTATTCAATGATTGCAGACTTATATTCCGCTACAATGCTAACAAGAATTCTGGTTATGTATGTGCGCCAAAGGCATCGGCTGATGCAGCATATGGACTTACATTTAATAATTGCCAGATTCTTTCAGAAGACGGTTGCTCAGGAAGCAAGTATTATCTTGCAAGACCATGGGGAGCAGATGCATATATTACATGGATAAATTGTTACATGGGTAAGATTTTAAGCGGAACAGCTAAAAAACCATACTCAGATATGAGCGGTAATAAAGCAGAAAATGCAAGATTCTTTGAATATGGAACTTATGGACCTGCATATGTAATTAATGCTGACAGAAGACAGATTTCAAAGAAAAAAGCAGAAGAGATGATATCAGCAGATTATCTTGGATGGAATCCATATACAACAGTAACTGAAGAAGGCACTGCATATAAGGGATCAGTAAAGACAGAAAGCTCAGACAGATATGTAGAAAAAGAGTATTTATCAGATACATATGATAAGACTGAGGGCAATGATTCAGGTCTTTCACAGTATGGGCAGGAAGGATATGCACAGAGTGGCGGTGTAACAGGTGGAGGATTATTAAAAGAAACATCTGATAATTATTACACAGCAGGAACAGCAGAAGAATTCCTTAAAGCAATACAGAGTGTTAAAAAGTCTGGAAAAGCATCAGTTATTGAGCTTACAGCAGATGTTGCACTGGGTGATAAGGAAGTAAATAATTTCAGTGATTACAGTGCATTTATAACAGCGCATAAACTTGCACCACTCACTCATCCAACATTGTTAAAGACTGGTGTATCAATGCTTAAGCTTGCAGATATGAGCAATCTTACGATTTACTCTAAGAATGGAGCTAAGATTACACATACATGTGTTGATATTACAGGTTCAAGCAATATCATCATAAGAAATATTAAGTTTGATGAGTTATGGGAATGGGACGAAAATACAAGTGGAGCATATGATCGTAATGACTGGGATTATATGACTATAGAAAAGGGCAGTTCTGATATATGGATTGACCATTGTACTTTCTATAAGGCATATGATGGCGTTATTGATGTAAAGACACCGGTTAATAATACTGATATTACAATATCATGGTGTGAGTTCCTTCCAGCCAGTGATAATAATGTATTCTTTGAAGAGATGATGAATGCGTTAAAGGTATCACCGGATAGTTATCCTTATTATAAGCATTTGCTTGGAGAGGGAATGACAGAACAGCAGATATATAATTATTGTTATGGTCAGAAGAAAACTCATCTTTTTGGACAGTCAGATGCAGATGCATCTGCAAAGAACATAACAGTAACTCTTGCTAATAATTACTATAAGAATTCTATGGACAGAATGCCAAGACTTCGTTATGGTACAGCACATGTTTATAACTGTATTATGGATGCACAGGATTTAAGAAATATGCGTCTTGATATAGAGAACACTGCAGGTGCACAATTAGCACAGAAAATAGTCAGCAATGGAGCTTCATCTAACTGCGGAGCGCATATGTTACTTGAAAACTGCTACATGTCAGGAATATCTAATGCACTTATAAGTGGAAATGGAGATAGTGCAGCGGGTTATATTAATGCAATTAACACAATATATATGCTTGATGGAAAGCAGAAAGAAACAAAGGTTATTCTTAACACAACCAAAGCCGGTGAGGTTGCATTGATTCAGGATAAGGATGAATTCAAGAGTGCACTTCCATATAGTGGATATACATTATATGCAGCTTCAAGCCTTGATAAAGAAGTTAAGCCATATACAGGAGCTGGAAAGCTTACTCTTACAACATTACAGTGGGAAAAGACTACTTACAATGATATTAAGGAAGAGCATACAACTCATGTATGGAATGACGGTACAATAACTAAAGAGCCAACATGTACAGAAGCAGGAGAGAAGACCTATACATGTACAGTATGCGGAGAAAGCAAGAAAGAAACAGTAGCGGCAGCAGGTCATAAATATAGTCCGGAATGGACAATAGACAAAGAAGCAACTACAACAGAAAACGGAAGCAAGTCTCATCATTGTACAGTATGTGGAGATAAAGCAGACATCACTGTGATTCCTATGATTAAGGAAGAGATAAAACCAGAGATAAAGGTAGAGATTGTAAAGAAGGATGATGTTCCGGAAACAAGCCTGTCAGAGTCAAAGGATTATATAATTAACAGTGTTCTTACAGAAGATGAGATTAAGGCTGTTAAAGCAGGTGCAAAGGTTGATGTATCAATTAATGTAAATAATGCAGACAAATCAGTCAGCGCTGCGGATAAAACATTGATTGAGAAGAAGCTTAATGTCAGTGAAAAGATAGGTACAATTCTTAACATTGAAGTTAATAAGGTTATTAATGGAGAAAAATCAGATGTTCATGAACTGAATAAAGCATTAACATTTAAATTCGTAATACCAGAGAATCTTATTAATAAGAATGCATTAATAGAAAGAACCTATGGTGTAATAAGAATCCATAATGGAGTTGCAGAAAATGTAAATGTTATTTATAACGAAAAAGATAATACAATTACATTTGCAACAGACAGATTTTCTACATATGCAATTATATATAAAGATGCTGAAAAGGAAACAGAAAATATCGAAAAGCCATCAACAGGGGCTGAAGATATAACAAATACAACTGATGAGAACATTACAGAAGTTCCATCACAGAGCACGACAGACACCAATAACAATGATGCTAAAACAGAAGATGCGGGTAACAGCGATGTTAATACAGCAGATTCTTTATATGCAGCAGCAATGGCATGGTTTATGTGTATGGTTATCCTTGGATTCGGTATTATATATACTATGATGCGAAAGAATAAAAAGAGTAATTAATCTTACAGACATAAAAAAGAGATGGTAGTTTTTGGCTGCCATCTCTTTTTTCATGAAAAGAAAATTGTTTTATAATCTGCGTCTTCTTCTGTTGTAATGTCTTCTCTGACGTTTTCTTCTGGCACGTTCTTCAATTATATAAATAATGAATAATATAACAGCACCGATGCCAACAACTACCCAGATATTGATTTTAATGCATGTCTTAGGCTTATATGATGAAGAAACATCTGTACTGACATAAGGAAGCAGGCTTCCGGTGTCCGTGCCGGCAGCAGATATATTAAGTGTAGTTGTGCCTACAGTATTATCATTGTACAGGAACTTAAGATGTGTTGTCATAACACCATTTTCATTGGTCATGTCATAATTATCATCAACCGTCATAGTTACATTTGATAATGAACTTTTATTAGGTATTGTGATAAATGAAGCATTTAGTCCGAAGTTTAGTGAAAGTGTCGAGAAAACAGCTGAATTATAATAATTATCATTGGAAAACATAGCTCCGAGCTGACTTCCTGTAGTTGTTGATTTCTGAAAATTAGAAAAGCCCCAGTCAAAAAGCGTTTTTGTATCAGTATATCTTAAATCATCTGTTGCTTCCTTAAATACAACACATATGAGACGCATGCCATCTTTTTCTGCAAATGTTACAAGTGTGTTCTGGGATTCATCAGTATATCCTGTCTTTCCACCCTTACAGTATTCATAATAGTAAGAACGGCCTTTCAACATCTTATGTCTGTGTCTGATTGTACGCTGTGCAGACATGTTAGTTGCAGGAATTACATATGCGTCAGCAGTAGAATCAATGCTTACGAAAGAAGCATTATTATAACAGCCTCTTGCAATCATTGCCATATCATATGCTGTTGTGTAGTGGTTGGTATTATATAATCCGCTTGCATTGGCAAAATGTGTATTCAAAGCACCAAGTTCTTTTGCCTTGGCATTCATCATATCAACAAATGCGTCTATGGAGCCGGCTACATGCTCACCGAGAGCATAGGCCATTTCATTGGCAGAGTATAATAATAGTCCATGGAGAAGCTGGTTTACAGTAAACTGTTCTCCAACCTTACAACCTAAATTAGCATCCTCATATATATTGATGGAAGTGGCTGCGGCCTGTGAAAATGTTACTACATCATCCATATTGCAGTTCTCAATGGTAAGAAGACCGGTAAGAATTTTGGTTGTGCTGGCAGGATAACATTTTTCATGTGAGTTTCTTTCGAATAGAATAGAGCCTGTGTCAGCATCAACAAGAATACAACTGCTGGAATTAACTTCCGGGGCATCAGGCCATGAAACTTCAGTATTAGCAGTGCCTGTTTCAGAATAGGTTATGTTATATGCGGCAGCGTGTGCATCTGTGGTAAATACAGAACATGCTAATACCGTGGCAGATACTGCGCTGGTTATCTTTATAAGTAATCTTTTAAGAAAATGTTTTTTCATTATATGGATAATTCCTCCGATTAATATAATATACCATTATATTTTAGCTTAGGATTGTCCATAAGTAAACCCTGCTTGGCAAAAAGTGATATTTATGGTAAATAATATATGTATAATTCAGACTTGGTAAGTGTTCGTATGTGCGTGCAACAAATGTTTTCAGGATGACTTCGCTTAGCAGGAGTAAATGCCGCCATCTGCAAAGTATATTACAGTGCGTGAAATCAAACGCACTTCGTTTGGACGTGCTTTCACGCACTGAACTTATGCAGATAGCGGCATTAACTCCTGCACAGCTTGTCATATTCAAGCATTTGCCGCACACGCATACGGACACTCAGCAACTCTGAGTAAATAAAAGATAGGAGTAACATATGAGACTTAGAAATGTACCCGGAGCAAGGGAAGTAATGATAGAGAATGAATATGTGTTTACAGAGCCAGAGGGGATGAAAGGCACATGGTCACAGGTTTTCGGTAATGATAATCCAATCCGTATTGAGATTGGTATGGGTAAAGGCACATTTATAACAACACTGGCAGCGAATAATCCTGATATCAATTATGTGGGTATCGAGAAGTATTCAAGCGTGCTTTTAAGAGCTGTTGAGAAACAGGACGAGCTTCAGCTTCCTAATTTAAGATTCATCAGAATGGATGCAGAGGCTATATGTGAGGTGTTTGGAGAGGGAGAGGTAGACAGGATATACCTTAATTTTTCAGATCCATGGCCAAAAGACAGACATGCGAAGAGAAGACTTACCTCAAGACAGTTCATGGCGAGATATGATGTTATATTAAAGCCGGACGGACAGGTGGAATTCAAAACAGATAATAAAGATTTATTTGATTTTTCATTAGAAGAGATTAAAGAGGCAGGCTGGGAGCTTCCTGTTGTAACATTTGACTTACATAATGACTCTGTACTTAACGAGGGTAATGTAATGACAGAGTATGAGACAAGATTTTCACAGATGGGCAATCCTATATGTAAACTTGTTGCGGTAAGAAATCATTAATAATAAATGCATATACTATATAAAGGCTTTGGGAGAAATGTTGTGAAGAATAAAGCATTTGCAAGGAAAGTATCAGAAGTGATGTATGTGCATAAAGGTGCGAATTACAGAGTGGTAAGGTTTAAGAATTCCCTCGACGATGTCGTGAGAATCCTTAATACCAAGAAATAATCTAGAGGTCATCGGGCGAGTCATAAGGCTGCACGGTGACTTTTCTTTTGTCCAGAAAATGCTGCACTGTGATGTTTAACAGGTAGCTTAATACGGCAAATACAGGAACTCCGAGGAACATTCCGATTACGCCAAACAACGCACCACCTACGGTTATTGAGAACACAACCCATACAGGCTTAAGACCTGTAGTGCTGCCGATGATACGCGGACCGATAAGCAGACCGTCAACCTGCTGGATGCAGACAATCATGATTACAAATATGATAAGTTTGATAGGGCTTGCGATAACAATAATCACACCGCCAATCACGCCACCGATATATGGTCCGAAATACGGAATCATGTTCGTTATGCCGACAATCACACTTATAAGCACTGCATAAGGCAGCTTGAGAATCAGCATGATAATAAAGCAGATAATCATGACAATAATTGAGTCAAATGATTTGCCGATAATATAATTAATAAAAATGCTTGCACAATTCTTACAGATGATGCGTGTATTGTCTGCTGTTTTCTTAGGAAGCACGGCATATAAAAACCTCTTAAAATGATAAAAGATATTCTTATTATCAGAAATCATGTAGATGGACACGATAATTGCAATAACAAGGTTTAACACACCCGAAAGAATGGCCATGGATGTATTAAGAATGTAAGGAACCATATTGGTAAGTGCACCAGTCATGTAGTCAACAAGTTTAGGAAGAGCATCTTCAATCTTCTGATTAATGAAATTGTAATCAATAGAAGAATTGGCGTGCTTATCTTCAAACTCAGTGAACCAGTTGCGGATATTCTCGTACCATACAGGAGCCTGATTGGCAATCTCTGTAATACTTTTGTATATCTGAGGCACAACAAAGCCTATTAATACTGCAAATGCGCCAACTGCTATCAGGTAAGCAACAAGAATTGAAAGCATTTTGGCAGCTTTCTTGGACTTGATATGGCATACCCCCATGAAGAACCTGTTATAAAGGGTCTTGATAAACGGATAAAGAACAAGCGCAATCATGGCACCAATAAGAAATGGTGACAGTATATTGAATATATTGCCCAATGACTTGACGGTTGCAGGCCAGTTACCAATGAACTTATATATAAGAATTGCACCTAGCACAAAAAGCAGACCATATATAACAATTGTAAAGTATTTGCTGTTAGGCTGGAATACATTCTTGCCAACAGCTTTGTCAGGTTTTGGCGGCTGTTCCTGTTCAGAATCAAGATTAATAGCCTCAATTGGAATATTGTCAACGTGTTTTGGCTGTTGTTCGAATTTTTTTAACTTCATATCAACTCTCTTTTCTTAATAAATGTATATTAAATATAAATATTTTCTCTTAAAATTGGGAATATAATAGAATTATAAGGGGTATAAAGGCACATATCAATATAAAAAACATGGTAAAATGATGAAAAAACAAGAAAATTATAAAAAAAGATAAATTGTTCTTAAATAAATACAAAAAAGTGCTTGCATTTTATTAAACCATGCTATAGAATATCACTTGTGCTTGAGACAACACAAAAGCACAGAACAAAATAAGTTACGCACCGCTAGCTCAGTTGGTAGAGCACCTGACTCTTAATCAGGGTGTCCAGGGTTCGAACCCCTGGCGGTGCACTGGAAGGTCTTATGATTTAGGGAATCCTAGGTTGTAAGGCTTTTATTTTTATGTTAAGTAATGCAGAGATAGAAGGAATATTTACACAGGAAGCTTTGAGAGTTTATTTCATTGCAGATGGTGTGGATATTCCTTTTAGTATATATGCATATAAATATCTGTGTAGATATAGGTATGCGCGCAATACTGTCTTTCTGACAGGCGGATTTTGCATTATGAATTTGGAAATATTGAGATTTATAATATGATACCTATAGGTAGCCGGATTTTTACATTTTTTATAGGAAGATTCTGTGAGAAAATTCCGTATTTTATGAAAAATTCCTATAAGCAGTTGGTTAATGTTCGACTGATAGGTTGAATATTGGTTATTGAGTGTGTGAAATGCTTGAAAAGGGAGGTTTTCTGCCTATAAGGATATAATAAATGCAAGTTTGATAGGTTGAAAGTTTCCAGAATTATAGGATAACAGGGGGGAATCATAAAACAATGTTAAAATCTTGACAAGATGATATCAAAATGATATCATACGAATATCAGCAAAGACACCGTTAAAAGAATAATCAATAACAAGATTAATAATCAGGGTGTTAAGGAGGTATTTTTATATGGAAGAAAAGGTTTTGAAGAAAAGCAAGAATGGTCTGATAATGGTTACGTTGTTTATATTACTTTACGCAGCAGCCATAGCAGCAATTATTGTCGGTTCGATTATGGTTGAACAGGCAGAGACTAAAGCAGGATGGATAGTACTTATCGTTGCAGGTGGTGTATACGCAGCAATAGGCTGGATATTCTTTATCGGTCTTAAGGTATTAAAACCACAGGAAGCACTTGTGCTTACACTTTTTGGCAAGTATGTTGGAACTATTAAAGAAGCGGGATTTTACTTTGTGAATCCTTTTTGTGTGGCTGTTAACCCGGCAGCGTCAACTAAGCTTAATCAGAGCGGTGATGTGACAGGCGATGGAAATAAGCTTGATCTGGCAAGTATGGCAGGTGTTGCAGGAATGGCAATTGCAGCGGGAAATAATTCGCAGTCAGCTAATAAGAAGATTTCACTTAAGATAATGACATTGAGCAACAGCAGACAGAAGATTAATGACTGCCTTGGTAATCCTGTTGAGATTGGCATTGCGGTTATGTGGAAAGTGACAGATACAGCTAAGGCAGTGTTTAATGTAGATAATTATAAGGAATATCTTTCATTACAGTGTGACAGCGCACTCCGTAATATTGTCCGCATGTATCCATATGATGTTGCAGAAAATGTAGATACAACGGGAGATGGAATCGCAGATGAGGGAAGCCTTCGTGGTTCAAGTGAAGTTGTAGCAGAAAGAATAAGAAAAGAAATCCAGGGCAAAGTAGCAGATGCCGGACTTGAGATAATAGAAGCACGAATTACATATCTTGCGTATGCACCTGAGATAGCAGCAGTAATGCTTCAGAGACAGCAGGCATCAGCAATAGTAGATGCAAGAAAGATGATAGTTGATGGTGCTGTAGGAATGGTAGAGATGGCGCTTGAGAGATTATCAGAAAAACAGGTTATAGAGCTTGATGAAGAGAGAAAAGCAGCTATGGTATCCAACCTTTTAGTCGTCCTTTGTGGAAACAAAGATGCCCAGCCAGTAGTTAATTCAGGAAGTCTTTACTAATGGCAGATTCAGGTAAGAAACAGGTTCCTCTCCGTTTATCAGCTAAACTCTATGATGCCATTGCAGCGTGGGCAGAGGACGATTTCAGATCTGTTAATGGACAGATAGAGTACCTGCTGACCGAGTGTGTACGACAGAGAAAGAAGAACGGTGCGCCAGTTCCGCATGAGCTGGATGTTCCACCAGACTTAGATATCAGGTAGAATTTACGAATATTTAAGAAAATAATGGATATTATAAAACCTCCCTATACTGACACCTTAATTAAGTGCCGGTACAGGGAGGTTTTTGAATTTAATGATTCTGACTGAATATACTATTGAATAAATCTGACATTATCCGCGAGAATTAAACTTACTTGTCATAAGTGAATATAAATCATCTGATGAGTTAGAGGCGGCACCTGATGATGTATATGAGTTGGTAACATAATTAATGTTAGCCTTTGCAAGTGATGATACATTAGAGCCAATAATTCCAAGCCTCTTTGCAAATTCTGATGATGTTCCAAATGCTTTCTTTAAAGTATCTGTATCAGCAGCCTTAAGCTTCTTTTCATCGATTGAAAGAGAACCATCGTCTTTAAGCGCAATTCCTACTGCAGATAATGTTTCAGAGTTCTCTTTAACTGCTTCCTTTAAAAGGTCAGAACACATAGTGTTGATAGAACTTGATGTTTTACCAAGGGTGTTGTAGAGCTTATTATAAGAATCAACTACAGATTTGATATCCGCATATATTGCAGAATAATCACCGGTCCTTTCTGCATCAGCAAAAAGAGTAGATTTCTTATCTGTGAATTTAGCTGCATTCTCTGTAACAGAATCAGCATCATCTTTAATATTCTTGTAAGCGTCTTTCTGTAATTTCTTAGTAAGTGAAGATGTTGAAGTATCAGTTTTTTTGGAAAGCAGGCTTGTAAGGCTGTCATTGTCATCATTCTGAATGTAATCAAGCAAAGTCTTTGATGAAGGCTCAATGCCTGCTTTAAGCTGGTTAGCTGCCAGCATCTGTGATGTAATCCGCATAAGTTTCCTCCTTATATATCAAGTGTGATTGAATACACATTTATCAGCTGAATATTATATCGGATAAAACCAGGTGAAACTTAACATACTACCTTCGAAAGGAGGTGGCATAATGTTTCCAGCATTTGACTATAATCATGAAAAAGATGAGTACAGAAACGGATACGATAATGGGCAGGGCGATAAAGGTTATGATGACGGTGAGAATGAATTTGCCAGCAATCTTGACGAGAGTGATGTAATGCGTCCAGTCAATTCGCTAGATGATTATACAAGTTTCCTTTTGTGGGGAACTGATTTTGATGACAAGAATAATATCTAAAAATAGTATTAATAATTTATTAATCTTTGAAAGGCTGATTGACTGAATATTTTCAATGTTATATGATAAGCGAAAATGGAGGTATGAGTTTAGTATGTATGGGTATATAGTTGTTGATCAGCCAGAACTTAAATTCAGAGAATTTGATAAATACCGCTCATACTATTGTGGTCTGTGCGATTCGCTGGCAGAAGCGCATGGATTGAAGGGGCAGATTTCCTTAAGCTATGATATGACATTTCTGGTTATACTTCTTACAGGGTTGTATGAACCGGAAACTATATACTCTGAGGAACGTTGCGTCACACATCCATTAAGAAAGCATCCTGTGAGGCGTAACGTTGTTTCAGATTATGTTGCGGACATGAATGTCCTTCTGACATATTACAAATGTATGGACGACTGGTACGATGAGAAAAAGGTCTTGAAAAGAACTTATGCCGGAGTATTGAAAAAAGATATTAAAAAGCTTGAGAAGAAATATCCGCATAAGGCAGAGATTATAAGGAAAAGCCTTTCTAAGTTGTCAGAATATGAAAAAGCACAGGAAACGAATATTGACAAGCCGGCAGAGCAGTTTGGTATACTGTTAGGTGAAGTTGCTGCCATGAAAGATGATGAGTGGAGTGATGAGTTAAGGGTGCTTGGCAATAATCTTGGCAGATTTATATATCTGCTGGATGCATATGATGATTTGGAAAAAGACGAGAAAAAGAACAATTATAATGTATTTAAGTATCATAATGATGTAGAGGATTTTGATACATTTGCAGAAAACATACTTAAAGCGTATATGGCAGGATGTGCAAGGGCTTTTGAGAGACTGCCGATTCTTGCTAATGCAGAACTGTTAAGAAATATCATATATTCAGGTGTATGGACAAAGTTCTACGCCGCCAGAAGGAAGAAAAATAATACTGCCGGTAAGCAGTTGGAGGAACATAATGACAGATCCATATAAAGTGTTGGGAGTATCAAGAGATGCTTCCGATGATGAAGTGAAAAAAGCATACAGAACACTGAGCCGAAAGTATCATCCTGATGCTAACATTAATAATCCTAATAAGGATCAGGCAGAAGAGATGTTTAAGCTTGTACAGCAGGCTTATAATCAGATAATGCGTGAGCGTGAGGGCGGATACAGTAGTCAGTCATACAGCCAGACGCGTTATGGTACAGGCCGTTCAGATCATTATGGTTATGATGGTGATTATCAGAACCAGTCACAGGGCGGATATGGAGATTTCGGAAGCTTCTGGGGATTTGGTCCATTTGGATTTGGTGGATATACAGGAAGCTATGGTGGCAATGGATATGGCAGTGATAATCTCAATGGCAATGATCCTACAACAGTGCATCTGAGGGCAGCAGCTAATTATATTAATAACTCTAGTTATGATGAAGCTATTAATGTGCTTAACAACATAACTGACCGTGATGGAAGATGGTACTACTACAGTGCGTTGGCACATCTTGGAAAAGGGGAAGAAGCTACAGCTTTGGAAGATGCCAAGCGTGCTTTGGATTCTGATCCTGACAATATGCAGTATCAGTTGCTGTATCAGCGTATTGCAAGCGGTGGAAGCTGGTATGCAGGAAGAAGGACACAGTATCAGGGACCGTCATCTACAACATATTGTACAGGCTGTGCTCCGTGGGTTGCACTCTGCCTGTGTTCAAATATATGTATGCCTATGTGCTGTGGCTATGGTTCAGGCGGCTATTATCCGGGTGGAAGCATATAATAATCAATTAATAAGGGATGTTACCAGACTATTGTGTTAAGGTAACATCCCATTTTTAATGTTATTTTTCTTTTTTAATCCATGCATCAAGGTTGTTAAATAATATATCAAACTGCACAGGACCCATGTCGAGTATATACTGATGGAAATTTTTAAGATTGAATTTATCAGAAAGTTCACTTTGTGCCTTAGTCTTTAACTGCTCAAATCCTAACATTCCAAGAACATATTTGCAATAATTGCCCGGGTCAGAGACAAATGCGTAATACATTTCGTGAGCGACTGATTTATCATCAAAACCATACTGGCTGATGTATTTGTAAACATCATCTTCACTCCATCCATAGTAATTAACGCCAATATCCCCTTTTGCATAAAGGCACAGGACAGTGGCATAATTAGCAGCATACATTTTGTTAAGTGCATCGTTGCCGGTCTGTGCATAATTATAAGAAAGAACTTCAACATATGATGCCCAGCCTTCAACATATCCGCCTGGTGCAAGAATGTATCTTATCCAGTCAGGATTGCTGGCGGCAAAATACTGTGTCTGGTACATGTGTCCCGGATATCCCTCATGTGCAAGTGTAGGATATAATTCGCTGGCAGAAGTACCGGACGAATTGATGTAGATTGAATTGACATCAAGGTTATCAAGCTGTGGAATAAAGTACATAGCTGGGCTTGTGTAGTCCTCAAGCGCCTTTGAGACATATTTGATATCGTAATTCACATCGGGAATCTCAGGAAAATCATCGGTTATTCTTTTCTTAAGGTCTGTAAGTATGCCAACCGGGTCTGTCATATTGAATGAAAATGTGTCAAATTTATCAAGAATAGTGGAATCCTTAAGTGCAAGAGTCTGCATTTTAAGCATATATTTCTTAATGTATGAATCAACCAGTTTGTCGAAATCGGCAACAGATTTATTCCACCCAAGCGTTGATGAGAGAATATATTCAAAATACTTAGAGCCATCAGGGTAATTGCATAAACCTCCGGCATATCTGTTAGTTCCTTTTAAGGAAGTGAGACCGTTTACAAGCGTTTTATAACCGGGAATTACATGTTCGTTGACAGCGGACACATTTTTAGTCTTGTAATCAGCGATATCCTGATCAGAAAGTCCGTCAACAGAAGCAATTTTCTCGTTAAAGGTTGATATCATTGCACCGTCTTCTGAACCGGCAGTCTCAAGGAATGAGTTGCAGCTTTCAATTACCTCATCGGCAAGCGTATCTTCCATAAAATATCCGTTATCAGCACGAAGCTTCTCAAATGCAGCCATATTTTCAAAATATCCGTCAACATCACATAGCAGTTCAATATATTCGTCAATATCCTTCTTTTCTTCAAATGTGTATTCAGCAAAAAGCAGCGGCAGCTGGACATGAATACCTGTAGTTGTCTGAAGCTGTGTGTTAAACATGTACAAATCACTGTACTCCAGCGCATTTTCCATGTACATAAGAAGCTCGTCAAGCGTTATCTGCTGTTTTGCTGAAAGTGTGCTTCTGTCAAATGATTTAAGCGTTGATATTATGTCGGTGTAATCTGAGGAGTCATCGGGATTGTCAAGGTCGTAGCGGCCAAGAGTAATCTCATAATCGTTAATTCCGAAATCCTTGGGGTGTTCGACATAGGCATGCAAAGATACCATGTCGGCACTTAACAGGTCAGCAAACAGGTTGTTTACATAATCCGTGAAATCAGCGTTATCCTCTGTGGCAGATATAGTAGTTTCTGATATCTGCTTCTGATTCCAGGGCAGGCTGCAGCCAGACAGGGTAATTACCATTATAAAAACTATCAGCAGGCTCACAGCCTTGTTAAGAAATTGATGTAAAAGGCAAAGTTGTTTATTACGCATACTAATCCTCATTTCTGTCTTAATTAATATTATAAGAAATATTGATTTATTATTCACATATTGTATCATACTTAATACAGACTTGACACTTATTGTAAATTTTTCTATGATAAAGTTTACGGATAAATGATTCACACTACATTTGCGTTATAGCGATGAATTAAAATAATAGATTATGGAGGAAATGATATGCCACAGAGTAAAGGTCCATTTTATATGACAACAGCTATTGCCTATACATCAGGCAAGCCACATATCGGTAATACTTATGAAATCGTTCTTGCAGACAGTATTGCAAGATTCAGAAGACAGGAAGGCTATGATGTATTTTTCCAGACAGGAACTGACGAGCATGGTCAGAAGATTGAGCTTAAGGCTGAAGAAGCTGGAATTACACCTAAGGAATTCGTTGATAATGTTTCAACAGAGATTAAGAGAATATGGGATCTTATGAATACTTCATATGATAAGTTCATCAGAACAACAGATGATTACCATGAGAAGCAGGTTCAGAAGATTTTTAAGAAACTTTATGATCAGGGAGACATTTATAAGGGTTCATATGAAGGCATGTACTGTACTCCATGTGAGTCTTTCTGGACAGAGAGCCAGCTTGTTGATGGAAAGTGTCCTGATTGTGGACGTGAAGTTAAGCCAGCTAAGGAAGAAGCTTATTTCTTCAAGATGAGCAAATATGCCAACAAGCTTATTGAGCATATCAATACACATCCGGAATTCATCCAGCCTGTTTCAAGAAAGAATGAGATGATGAACAACTTCCTTCTTCCTGGACTTCAGGATTTATGTGTATCAAGAACATCTTTCAAATGGGGTATTCCAGTTGACTTTGATGACAAGCATGTAGTTTATGTATGGCTTGATGCCCTTACTAACTATATCACAGGTATCGGATATGATGCTGATGGCAATTCTTCAGAGCAGTACAAGAAGTTCTGGCCAGCAGACCTTCACCTTATCGGTAAGGATATCATCAGATTCCATACAATTTACTGGCCAATATTCCTTATGGCACTTGGTGAGCCACTTCCTAAGCAGGTATTTGGACATCCTTGGTTATTACAGAATGATGGTAAGATGAGTAAGTCTAAGGGAAATGTTATCTATGCGGATGACCTAGTAGACCTCTTCGGAGTTGACGCTGTACGTTACTTCGTTCTTCACGAGATGCCATTTGAGAATGATGGTGTTATCTCATGGGAGCTTATGGTTGAGCGTATGAACTCAGACCTTGCCAACACACTTGGAAACCTTGTAAACAGAACAATTGCAATGTCTAACAAGTACTTTGGTGGAGTTGTTAATAAGACTGGCGTAGAGGATGCTGCAATTGACGGTGACCTTAAGGCTGTTGTAACAGCAACAAGAGATAAGGTTCAGGCAAAGATGGCTACACTTCATGTAGCAGATGCTATCACAGAAGTATTCACACTCTTTAAGAGATGTAACAAATATATTGACGAGACAATGCCTTGGGCTCTTGCAAAGGATGAGGCACAGCAGGACAGATTAGCAGAAGTGCTCTATAACCTTGTTGAGAGTATTACAATCGGTGCTAATCTTCTTAAGTCTTTCATGCCAGAGACTACAGATAAGATTCTTGCACAGCTTTACCCAGCTAATCCAGAGGCAGGAGTAAGAGATTTTGATGACCTTGCTACATTTGGCTTAAGAGAAACAGGACTTAAGGTTACTGAGACTCCAGAGATTCTTTTCGCAAGACTTGACTTTGAGAAGGACCTTAAGGAAAAGGTTGAGGCTATTCAGGAAGCTCAGAAGAAGGCTAATGGTGTTACAGAATATCCACAGGTTGAAGTTAAGCCTGAGATTACATTTGATGATTTTGAGAAGGTTCAGTTCAGAGTTGCCAAGGTTCTTACATGTGAAGCTGTTAAGAAGACAAAGCTTCTTAAGTTCGAGCTTCAGATTGGTGATGAGAAGAGAACTATCGTATCAGGTATCCAGAAGTACTATAAGCCAGAGGAGCTTATTGGTAAGAAGTTAGTTGTATGCACTAACTTAAAGCCAAGAAAGATCTGTGGTATTGAGTCACAGGGAATGATTATCTCAGCATGGGATGATAAGGATAACTTATCAGTTCTTACACTTGAGAAGGATATTATTGAAGGCGCAGAGATTGGCTGATAGATATGAAGATATTTGAAACTCATGCTCATTATGATGATGAAAGATTTGATGAGGACAGAGATGAACTTATAAGCAGCATGCTTAGTGATACAGGGGAGCTTGATTACATTGTTAATGTAGGTGCAAGCCGTCAGGGCTGTGAGGCTTCCCTTGCACTTGCTGCACAATATGAAAAGGTATACGCAGCGATTGGTTTCCACCCGGAGGATATTGTCAGATTGAAAGAATCGGACATTGAATGGCTGGAAAACATGCTTGGTGAATCTAAGGCAAGAAAGATTGTTGCGCTTGGAGAAATCGGACTTGATTACTACTATGTGTCAGACGATGCAGATATGGCGGTGGCTGAAAAGAAGCAGCAGCGTGAATGGTTTGCAGCACAGATGAATGTAGCGTACCGCACACACATGCCAGTAATGATTCATTCAAGGGATGCATGTCAGGATACAATCGACATATTAAAGAGTAATCACGGACAGGATACAGGCGGAATAATCCACTGTTATTCATACAGTAAGGAAGCAGCAAGAGATTTTCTTAATATGGGCTTCTCTATAGGAATCGGAGGCGTTCTTACATTTAAGAATGCTAAGAAGCTTGTGGAAGCAGCCGCGTATATACCGATGGATAGAATTGTTCTTGAGACAGACAGTCCATATATGGCACCTGAGCCTAACCGAGGTAAAAGAAACGACAGCCGCAATATAAAATATGTTGCAGAAAAGCTGGCGCAGATTAAAGGGCTTGATACGCAGGAGGTTATTGATGTTACTAACCAGAATGCGAGAAAGCTGCTTTTTGGGGAGTAAGGTTTCGAGGACTTTGCCGGCAGGACAGCCCTTTTCTTGTGTAAACTGGGTGAAAACCTATAAATTATAATAAAACTGCTATTTAGTAGGTCTTTTAACGTGGTTTTTATTGATAAAGCCATGAAAACACCTACTAAATAGCAGTTTTTTGTTGTTATATAGGTCTTTAGTGTAGAAGTAACCTGATTTACGTGAATTTTGCTGCAAAAACACCTACTAAAGTTGCGAAAATGCGACTACTTATAGGTATCATGTTATTTAGCCCAGCAGGTTGCTAAGCTGTGCAAACTGCTCAAGTGTAAGGGCTTCGCCGCGGATAGTAAGCGGAAGTCCCATAGTTTCTAATGCGTTGGTAAGAGCTTCTTTAGTGATGCCGATTCCGGAATTGCCGACACTGTTAAGCATAGTCTTTCGGCGCTGGTTAAATGATGCTCTTATTATCTTGAACATAAGATGTTCATTTTTAACATCAACAGGTGGGGTTTTGAAGCGCTCAAGACGGATAACCGCTGAATCAACATTAGGACGAGGCATGAAGCAGCTAGCAGGCACATTAAGCACAACCTTAGGCCTGGCGTAGAACTGTACAGCAAGCGAAAGCGCGCCATAATCCTTAGTTCCCGGACCGCACTGCATACGGTCAGCTACTTCTTTCTGAACCATGATGGTTATACTGTCTAATGGTACATGGCTCTCAAAAAGTCCCATAATAATAGGTGTTGTTATATAGTATGGAAGGTTGGCAACAACCTTGATTGGTCTGCCTTCATTCTTCTCATCTGCAAGCTTCTTGATATCAAGCTTTAAGATATCTTCATTGATTACTGTTACATTGTCATAATAAGAAAGTGTGTCCTCTGTAAGGATAGGAATAAGCTTCTTATCAATCTCAACGGCAACAACTTCTCTGGCATTCTCACACAGAATTTGAGTCATTGTTCCGATTCCAGGGCCGACTTCAACAACGAAATCGTCTTTCGTAACGCCTGCTTCACGTACGATTTTCTCAACAACATTTTCATCTATAAGAAAGTTCTGACCGAACTTTTTCTTGAAATCAAAACCATATCTGTTAAGCACGGCAATCGTGTTAGTTGGGTTGCCGAGGTGCATAACATTATTATATTTATTATCGCTCATATTGCCTCCAATCTATAAGAATAATGTTATGAAACTTAATAAAAAATGTCAAGCTGCAATAAAAATGTAGTGCAAAAGTAGCTTTTGTATGATACTATAGTACTACTTACAATCGAGAACATATTATCAGGAGATATCATGAGCATTAATAAAAAAGAATTTAATCTGGAACAGGTTGTTAAACTATGCGTGGTTGTTAACATATCGTTGTTTTTATTTGTTGCATTTATGCTGACATTATTTGTATATTTTAATATAACACCAATGATTTATTACAGTGTAATAGCAATGATTGGTTATGTGTTATATTTTATGCTGTTAAAAAGGCAGAAAGTGTGTGCATATATGTGGTGTGTGTATGCAACAATTATAATTTATATGGCTATTGCAACAATATGTCTTGGGTATAAATGTGGATTTCATCTGTATAGCATGTCATTAATACCTATAATATTTTATTCACAATACATATCAACCAAGATCGATACAAAAGACCCGAATCCACTGGCTGTGTCGATAGCAATAGCTGCTGTAAGTATAATATCATCAGCAATAGCTATAATTAACGGACCATTGTATGAAATTAATAAAACAATTATATCTGTGATGCTTGCATGTAATGCAATAAGTGTATCAGCATTTTTAATATATTATACTAAGGTGATAGTCGATCTTGTTATTGAGTCTGAGAAGAAGCTTAATTCAATTGCCAACATTGATCTTCTGACAGACCTTTACAGCAGAAGATATATGATTAATTATCTTGAAGAATATGATGCGGACGATGAAGGCTGGCTTGCAATGGCAGATGTAGATGATTTCAAGAAAATAAATGATACATATGGACATAACTGTGGTGATTATGTGTTAAATTTCATTGCACAGAAGATGAAAAATATATGCAGTAACTGTGTGATTTCAAGGTGGGGAGGAGAAGAATTTCTTATACATAATGGAACACACGACAGCACACATGAAGTATTAGAAAAATTGAGGAGAGAAATAGAAAACTCTGAATGTATTTATAAACAGCAGAAGATAAATATATCACTAACAATAGGAGTGGCGCAGAGAAATGCCGATGGTGATATAGAAGAATGGATAAAGCGCGCAGATGACAGGCTTTATTACGGAAAAAATAATGGAAAGAATATGGTGGTAGATTAAGATAAAACCTCCCTGATGGAATATTTTCTTAATGCATGGCATAAGGTGCATAAGAGAGTTAATCATCAGGGAGGTTTATTGTGGATTATCAGCGTCTTGTTTCATACATATATTCATATCCGGAGGGAGTAAAGGGGAGAAATGTCGGCTTTGCAAAGGCATTAGTCCATCAGGGGCAGTTTAAGTTAAGCATAAGCTTAAGAGGTGTTAAAACGGACAGCCCGGAAATGTTTGGCATATATATGATGGTTACTGACAGCGGCTATAGGCTTATAAAGCTGGGCGAATGTCTTGTAAAAATGGGACAGATGGAATACAGTGGCGTATTTAACCCTGATAATATAAATGACACAGGTTACAGCTTTAGGGATATATGCGGACTTGCGGTTGCAAGGGAGGACGCCAGATATGACTGCATGCTTTCAATGTGGAAAGATGAAGATGTAACTCCTGATATGCTTGTGTTCTCAGGAATGGACGCAAAGAAGCAGGCAGAAGCCGGGATTGTCATAAAAGAGCGCATGCGTCAGAGTGACGAAGAAGAGAGGCGGCAGGAGATAGCAGAATCTTCAGCGGGCAGACAAGAGGTGGATGGATACAATGCAGCGGTAAAAGAACGGAGGCAGTCAAAACCAGCAATGTCGGTGGGAAAATCAGAAATGGTTCAGATGAAACACACAGAGGTGGCTTCCGAAAGTGTAACCGCCCCAGAGGATATAAAAGCTGCCGGTACAGCAGTTGAAGTACCTGCGGAAACACAGCATTTGCAGCCAAAAGCACGAAGAGCCGACTCGACACAGCCGGATCCTTTTGAAAAGCTTTTTATGCGGGCAGATTATATAGATGTATTTGATGATGATTATTTCTATGACTGTATGGAGATTTCGCCTGAGAAGCTAAAGAGCCTTAACCTTAAGGAACTTGATATTGCAGGCAACAGCTTCCTGCTGCATGGTTATTATAATTTCAGGCATATACTCTTTGGAAGAGTGCGTGATAATCTTGATAATACTAAATATTTCATAGGCGTGCCGGGAATGTATTGCAACCGTGAACGCTATATGGCTTCAATGTTTGGTTTCAATAATTTCAAGAAAAGCCACAGAAGTGACTATGCCAATCCATATTTCGGATACTGGTATCAGGAAATATAGACGAATCTTAAATGATCCTGCCATGAGCCGTTAAGCTTTACATATGAATAGGCAGTTCCTTCGGATATAAAGCCGAGAGATTTAACAAGATTGACAGAGGAGATGTTGTCAGGGTGAATGTAAGCTTCAATCCTGTGCATCTCCTTTTCGTGTGTAAGAATCTTAAGCATGTGCTTAACCATAAGGCTTCCAAGACCTAACTGGCGGTAATTCTTATCAATCTTATATCCTATGCGGCATGAACGGTTAATGCTTGAAACGCCGGAAAAAGATACTGAACCAAGAATTTCGCCGGGCATGTCGTCAGAGAACAGGAAAAATCTGCCAAATTCACCTTTTAACAAAGCGGCATATTCGGCTTTAAGCGTTGCTGTAATATATTCTGTTGTATAGAAATTATCAGGCTTGACAGCTTCGTACCTGTCGAATTCATCACGGTTACGGCTGTAGAATTCAAGCACTTTTCCTGCAAATGTTTCATTAAGTACCTTAAGCTTCATGCCCTCAAAAGCATATTCAAATTTCATAATCAGTCTCCATCATTTGTGGCAGTTGTATTCTTTTTCCTGCTTTTGCGCAGCTCCTTAAAAAATGTTGTAAGCATTTCTGAACATTCTTCTTCACATACCCCTTTAGTTATTTCGCACTGGTGATTAAATGTGGGAATCTGTAAAATATTAAGTATAGAACCGGCACAGCCTGCTTTTGGATTCATTGAGCCGATAACAACTCTTGGAATTCTTGCCTGAACAATAGCACCTGCGCACATCTGGCAAGGCTCAAGCGTAACATATAAAGTGCAGTCCTCAAGCCTCCAGTCACCCATATATTTGCTGGCTTTCTTTATCGCAGTAATCTCGGCATGACCGAGAGAGGTCTTATCTGTATTGCGTCGGTTGTAACCTCTTCCGATAACCTTCCCCTCATACACAATTATACAGCCGATAGGCACTTCATTAAGTTTATAAGCCTTTTTAGCCTGTGTGATTGCCTGCTTCATAAATCTGTAATCATCTTTTTCAAAATCCACCTGAGTATTATCCACTAGATTATCCTCCACTAAATATTATAAAAATTTTAACTTTTTTGTGAAAATGCGTCAACTTTTCATAAACATTTTTCGTATTAATCATAAAAGGGGGACGAGTTATGAAAAAGATAATATTACTAATTGGAATTATTCCTATTCTTATTATTCTATCATCATGTGGGAAAAAGGAAAATGTAACTGTTGAAGAGACAACAGAAGCGTGGGAGGAGCTTTCCTGTCTTGAACTTGATAAGACGTTTACAGGCGAGGAGTTTATTGGAACATACGATACAGGCTGCATGGGAGCTGGCGGGGGATACAGCAAAGGTGAAGTCCCTCCATATTATACGCTGGGGGTTGTCATTGACTGGCCGTCGCTGTATGCGGATAAAGATATGTCAGCAATTACGGCAACGGTGTATAACACTACCGGATTTTTTGATGATTATAAGACGGCCGAGAATGCATATTATAAGAGGCGCAATTACAGGACTGGTGCTAAGAAGATAACAGGAAGTGATGAAAATGCGTTGAGGCTTATATTCATGTATGACATACCATCATCAGAAGATGCCTGGAACAATTACATGCAGTCAAGTGTAGAAGAATACAGATATATGAACGAGTGCATTAATAAGGGGGTAATCGAGCTTAAAGCAGAATATCAGGACGGAAGCACAGGAACAGATTATTACAGGATTGAACTGTACAATCAGTACCGTACGGACAGGATTAATATATATAAGCTTTCAGAAGAATAAGGAGGGGCAGTGTGATAAAGAAAGTGATGATTCCAGCAGGATTTCTTGCTGTGGTGATAGCTGCAGTTGTTGTTTATATGGGATTACATAGAAATAAAGAGGCAGCGACACAGATTAATTATTCAGGAATTAAGGACATTAATCTTGAAAATGTTTCACCTGATTACTGGAATACTGACAGTGTTCACAGAGTAGCGGCGGCTGAGGATGGATACTATTATATTACAGATGAAGATATGCTTGTGTATGTTGATATGGATAGTAAAGAGGAAGTTCCTGTCTGTGCAAGACCAGACTGTGCACATAATTCAACAGATTGTGATGCCTGTCTTAGAGGGTGCGTCATATACAGCATTTATTATTATAATGGCAGATTATATTATATGCCGATAGAAAATGGTATGGCTAAATTGTGCAGTGCGGCTCCTGATGGCGGCTCGCGTGAGATTATTGGTGAATTACTGCCATGCGATGATTCAAGTTCGATTCATCTGGGATTTCTTGGCGATTATGTATATGCATATGACAAGGGAACACATCTTGGAAGTGATGTGGAATATACGGAGCAGATAATAGAATTGTCATTAAAGAATGGCAGCAGAAATGTTGTCTATGAAGTTACAGGAAAGTCAATATCGGTTGCAAATGTTAAAGGATTTGGCGACAAGGTGATGTTTACCGTGATAGAAAGCAATAAGGATGACAAAGGAAGTATCAGGGTAAAGAGCAGAGGGATTTTTGGCTATTCCCAGAGCTCGAAAAATGTTTCACAGATAAGTACAGAGGAAGTCAATGATTATTATTTCAATGATAATGGAGACACATTTTATTATTATGTGAACGGACAGGGATTGTATAAATCGGACATTAATGCCGAGCAGACTGAATTGATATTTAAGGCGGATAAATACTGTGATTTCTGTAATGTTTCGTCAGATGGAAAGTACATTTATCTGAATAATGGATTATATTGCAATTATTTTCACAGCATTATAGGCAATGAGGAAAAAAAGTATGTTGTGCTTGATAAGGATGGAAAACTTATCAACGAGATACCGTGTCCGGAGGCACTGGATATGCTGTTTGGTGACGAGAGATATCTGTTCTGTATTAATATGGGAGAGGACAGGCTTATGTATATAGATAAGCAGAATATTGAAACAGAAACTGAATGGAGAGAGGTATTCAGCGAACCAGTGTATCTTCTGGATTGGAAGAATGTTGGTAAGTAGATGGATTGAGGGGGATTATGCAGGAGTTAAAGAGAGTTATTAATTATAAGAAGCTGATATTGATAGCCATAATCGCACTTGTCAATATTATATTTTTCCTATATGCAAACAAACCGGTAACTGATGAAGGGATTCTTACTTCGGAGAAAAATGCACATGCAAGCTATCTGGAAGAATATTCAGAAAGTGTTAATTCAGTAATTGACAATGCAGACAAATTAAAAAAATACAGTATATTTACTAAGCCGGGGTCATTTTCATATGCCAATATTCTGCAGACAGCAGATGATTTCAGGCGCGTGGCGGATGTAAATGTATTCGGGGATGAATATAAAGGGGTGAAGAATTTTACAGGATATTATTATCAGTATTTCTTTTCAATGGCATTAATGCTGATTGTGATATATGACCTGTTTGCACAGAGAGACAACGGAATGTGGCAGCTTACATATGGAAGTTCTAAAGGGCGTGTCATTCTTGCAATAAAACAGACTGGCGTAATAGCCGTGGCTGCGGTGCTTGTCCACACGGTAATGTACTGGACAACATTTATTGCGGCAATGGCACAGAGAGGTGGCTTTAAAGATTTAGCTAATCCAATACAGAATGTTGACACATTTGCAAAGTTTACATATCCATGGAGCAAGATACAGTATATAATAGTTTTATATGTTATATCACTGATATGCATAATGATGCTCGCACTTGTAATATGGTCAGTGTTCGTATTGTTCAGGAACCGCAATCTGGCTATGGTTGTATTTCTGATATTTGCAGCGGTTGAGCAGTTTATATATTCGCATATTGATATTCACAGCATATGGAACGGGCTTCACTACATTAATATAATCAGCATAGTTAATATTAATGCTACATTTTCATCATACAGAAACTGGGGATTCGGCACATTTGTATTTCCAGTGTTTTCGGCGAGTATGTTTGTGCTTATAATTATTACATGCATAATGACTTATATTGCGATAAATGTTTTCTCAGTAATGAAGCCTTATAGGAGCGTTTCACTGATAGCAAGGCTTACTGACCGTATATCGGCAGTATATCAGAAAGTCCTTTTTAAAGTTCCAGATGTGGTAAAGGAGCTTCACAAGCTTATATTTTCTAACAGATGTGTATGGGTTATAGCCGCAATGTTCGTTGTTTCGGCATATGTGTGTGCATCGGGACAATATCATTATACGGATGACAATAAGCACATGGATGAAGAGTATGTCCTGCATGGAGGAGCGGATTATACATATTTTCAGGATTATCTTGAAGAACTGCAGAAAAAATATGATGAGGTCGAAGCACAGATATCCAGATATGCTTCAGAGACATATGAGAATGTTGATCCGGTTATGTTCATGAATCTTAAGCAGAGAGAACAGCAGATAGTAAAAGAAATTAAACGCTCCAGGGAGTACTCAGATAAGATTGAATATATCGGACATATAGAAGATGATTATAATACAAATGCATGGTTTATATCGGACAGAGGATACGAGGTTATCTTAGGTGATAAGGGATTATACCGCAGAATTATGATTACACTGGCACTGATTAGTGGTATAATGATTATATCAGCAGGCAGTGAACGTATAGAATATAAGTCAGGAATGATTCTGTTAGAGAGAAGTTCTGCAGATGGACGAAGGAAGATAGTACAAGACAAATATATTGCCAATATTATATTAACGGCAGCATTAGCAGTGATGATTCATGGGATGGAACTGATATGGCTTAAGAATATCTATGGCATGCCATATCTTAATGCACCAGTAGTAAGTCTTACATTTATGGGAAATGTACTGGGGAATAGAATTGGCAGTATCGGAGGTATAAAAAGTCTTATACTTCATACATCCGTAGGACAATTCATGATTGTGCGCTATATGACAGAGCTGGTATGCGAGTTTGTAATTATGCTGGTTATGATGAAGGTTGGAAAATCATTAGGAAAGAGAAGGTACAGGGTATGAAATTAGAGGTGAGGAATTTAAAGAAAACTTATGGTACAGTTCAGGCACTGAAGGGGATTAATTATACATTTACACCGGGAGTATATGGTATTCTTGGTGCTAATGGAGCAGGAAAGAGTACGATGATTAATCTTATCACTGATAATGTATCAAGAGATAAGATGGAAGGTGGAAGTATTCTTTTTGGAGAGGACAGTGCCGAGGAAGATATATTAAAGCTTGGCAAACAGTTCAGGGGTCTGGTTGGATACATGCCGCAGCAGCAGGGATTTTATGAGGATTTTTCGCCTAAAGCATTTCTTAAATATATGGCAGAGATTAAGGGGGTTAAGAAGATTAAGACTACTGATGACAATGGCAATGAGGTTGTTAAGACAGTCAATCAGCAGATTGACGAGCTGCTAGAGGTAGTTAATCTTTCTAAGGTTGCATATAAGAAGATTGGAGGATTTTCAGGAGGAATGAAGCAGAGAGTGCTGCTTGCACAGGCACTTCTTGGCAATCCTAAGATTCTTATTCTTGATGAGCCGACAGCAGGACTTGACCCTAAAGAGAGAATCTCAATAAGAAACTACATTGCAGAGTTGTCTAAGGACAAGATAATTCTTTTTGCAACTCATGTTGTAAGTGATATTGAATGTATTGCTGATAAAGTACTTCTTCTAAAGAGCGGAGAGATAATTGCAACAGGAACACCTGTTGAGCTTATTGAAAGCATGGCTGGAAAAGTCGGTGAGATAACATGCACGCTTGACGAGGTTGGTGAGCTGCAGAAGGAATACAAGATTGGCAATATCAGACAGAGAAAGAACGGTCTTGCGTTAAGAGTTGTAGGTGATGAGCTGCCAGAAGAAGCAGTAAAAGTTGGAGATAATATTGACCTTGAGGATGTATATCTGTATTATTTTGAGTAGATTATCAGATTATGAGATAGTCGGAATAACGGAATATCAGATTGTCAGGGAGAAATATCATGGAACTTATTAAAGGAAGACCTGCCGATGAAACAGGAAGATTAGAAAAAGAAATCAGAGTATATGATTTGTTGGACAAACTTGGAATGGAATATTACAGAACAGACCATGAGCCTGCTACAACAATGGAAGTGTGTAATGACATAGATAAGATTCTGGACACACTTATATGTAAGAATCTTTTCTTATGTAACAGACAGAAGACGAATTTTTATATGCTTATGATGCCAGGTGACAAGCCATTTAAGACAAAGGATCTGAGTAAGCAGATTAATTCAGCGAGACTTTCATTTGCAGATGAATCATATATGGAGGAATTCCTTGATATAACACCGGGTTCGGTATCCATAATGGGACTTATGAATGATACGGATAACCATGTGCAGTTACTGATGGATAAGGAAGTGCTTGAGGGTGAATCTCTCGGATGTCATCCTTGCATTAATACATCAAGTCTTAAATTAAAGACTAAGGAAGTGATGGAGAAATTCCTTCCGGCTGTTCATCATGAGGCGGTGATAGTTGAGCTGCCTAGGTATGAAGAATCTAAGGATGAAGAATAGTAATAATATGTAGAGATATGTTTAGGGTAATATGTATGAAATAATATGTGTAAGGCGGCTTCTGCGTGGATTGCGGAGGCTGTCTTATTTTGTCAACGCTTCATACCTTGACAACAGACATGTGTAACAAGTATAATTGAAATACCGTGCAGCCGGGGTAGTAGCGGCACCTTGAACCTGCAATCCGCTATAGCAGGGGTGATGTTCGGCAGAGGGCTGATGTTTATGGAGCAGCCCGGTGTAAGTGGTGTTGACATTTGGGTCTTTCACGACGGAAATCCACGAACCATGTCAGGTCAGGAATGAAGCAGCATTAAGTGGAAGCTTCCGGGTGTTGAAAGGGTGCCTGGATCGAGCTAACTGCATCGGTAACGTCTGTGGACAGAAGTTCGAAGCCGGACGCACGGCTTTTGTTATTAAAATGTTACTCGTCGCAGCTAATTTAGGAATGTCAGGCAGATTCGTCAAGCTTGCATGTAAGAAACTGTATGATATTCCTAAATTATCCTGCGAAGCAGGAACTTAACCGACATAAGTAAAACATAAGCTGCGAAGCAGCGGCAGACGCCGTAGGCGGATGGTTTTACGCATGAGGTTAAGGGCTGCGAAAGTAAAGACAGCGCAGAGGGAGGTAACCATGTCATATCAGGCTTTATACAGAAAATGGCGTCCAGACAATTTTAATGATGTCAAGGGACAGGATACAATAGTAACGACTCTGCGAAATCAGATTAATGCAGACAGGATAGGTCATGCATACCTGTTTTGCGGAACGAGAGGAACTGGTAAAACATCAGTTGCCAAGATATTTGCGAAGGCAGTTAACTGCGAGCATCCGGTTGACGGCAATCCTTGTGGGGAGTGTCCGACATGCAAAGCGATTGCAGCAGGAACAAGCATGAATGTAATAGAGATAGATGCGGCATCTAATAATGGTGTCGATAATATAAGACAGATAAGGGAAGAGGTCCAATATTCACCGACAGAGGGCAGATTTAAAGTCTATATAATCGATGAGGTGCATATGCTTTCTACAGGAGCGTTTAATGCATTGCTAAAAACACTGGAAGAACCTCCGGCATATGTAATATTTATACTGGCTACTACAGAGGTGGCGAGGATTCCTATTACTATCCTTTCAAGATGTCAGAGATATGACTTCCACAGGATAACAATAGAGACGATTGCTGACAGACTGTCAGAACTTATGAAGGCAGAGGGGCTGACCGTAGAAGATAAGGCTATAAAATATGTTGCTAAAGCAGCAGACGGTTCTATGCGAGACGCATTAAGCCTGTTAGACCAGTGTCTGGCATTCTATTTGGGAAAGGACCTTAAGTATGAAAATGTACTTGAAGTTCTTGGAGCAGTTGATACAGCGGTATTCAGTAAAATGCTTTCAACGATCCTGTCAGGGGAGGTTGCTGTATGCATGTCACTGATGGAAGATCTAATAATGCAGGGAAGAGATTTGTCGCAGTTTGTTACAGACTTTATATGGTATCTTAGAAATTTGCTTCTTATTAAGACAACTAAAGATGCAGACAGAATTGAAGATGTAATAGAAGTATCGGCAGATAATCTTGAAGACCTGAAGAAGGATGCACAGAATGTTGATATAGATACACTTATGTACTATATGAGAGTGTTGTCAGAATTATCGAATGACATGAAGTTTTCTACACAGAAGAGAGTTAAAACAGAGATAGCATTTATAAAGCTGATGCGCCCGGCAATGGATAACAGTCATGATATCGGCGATGTTGTAAGCCGTGTGACAATTCTTGAAGGACAGTTACAGAAAGTCCTTGATGATATTAAAAGCGGCAGATTAGTTAGCGCGGCAGCAGGTGCTGTGGGTGGTCAGGCAGCGGCAGTGCAGCAGGCACCGAAGAAGCCTGCAGTAAAGCGTGTATACGATGCTGTTCCGGAAGATGTTAAGGCAATTGCGGCAGGCTGGAAGGATATCGTTGCAACGATAGACGACCCGGTTAATCAGACATTTTTACAGGCTGCACATGTTACATTAGCAGAAGATGGAATTAGTCTTGAAATTATGGTAGAATCACTTAGTGCCTATAATTCACTCAGCAGACAGGAAGTTATGGAGAGCATAGAGAATGTCATTGAGGAGAGAACAGGAGTAAGGGTTTCAATTAAAGTGACTAAGCTTAACGATGATGAGGATTTCCACAGCAGATTCGTGGATCTTAAGGAACTCGTAGGCATAGATATAGAAGTAGATGATAAGGAGGAACTTATATAATGGCTAAAAGAGGTGGTTTTCCAGGAGGAATGCCTGGTAATATGAATAATCTGATGAAGCAGGCACAGAGAATGCAGCGTCAGATGGAAGAGCAGCAGGCAGAGCTTGAGAATAAGGAATTCAGCGCTACAGCAGGCGGCGGAGTAGTTGAGGTAACTGTTACAGGTAAGAGAGAAGTATCTAAGGTTAAGATTGATCCTGAAGCAGTTGATCCGGATGATGTAGAGATGCTTGAGGACTTAATTGTGGCAGCTACTAATGAAGCTTTAAGAAAATGCGAAGAAGAGTCACAGGCACAGATGGCTAAGATTACTGGAGGACTTGGAGGATTAGGCGGAGGCTTATTCTAATGGACATCTACAGTGGTCATATAAACAGATTAATTGAAGAATTGTCGAGATTACCAGGGGTTGGGGCGAAGAGTGCCCAGCGCCTGGCATTTCACATTATAAACATGCCTGAGTCTGAGGTTAAGAGCCTTGCAGATACAATGATTGATGCAAAGCAGCATATCCACTACTGTAAGGAGTGTTTTACACTTACAGATGAAGAACTTTGTCCAATATGCCGAGACCAGAAAAGAGATCATAAGACTATTATGGTAGTAGAACAGACAAGAGATATGGCGGCATATGAAAAGACAGGAAAGTATGAGGGGGTATATCATGTCCTTCATGGTGCAATAAGCCCGATGCTTGGAATCGGACCGGCTGATATCAAGTTAAAGGAGCTTATGGTAAGACTTCAGGGAGATGTTAATGAGGTTATCATTGCAACCAATTCTAATCTTGAGGGTGAGACAACAGCAATGTACATAAGCAAAATGATAAAGCCAACAGGAATTAAAGTGACAAGAATTGCAAGCGGAGTACCTGTAGGCGGGGATCTTGAATATATCGATGAGGTTACACTTTTAAGAGCGTTAGATGGAAGAACCGAGCTTTAACATTTGGATAAGAACTGGTGTTTAAGAACAAGATTAAAAGCTGAGTTGTAGGATTAGTGCCTGAGCGCACCAGACACTAATCAATATGTGTAAAATGCGTGCGCAGAAATGAAGAATACTATGGCAGAGAATATGACAGGTGATATCATATCGGATCACCGTGAGCGAATGCTTAATCTGAAGAAATATTATCCATTCTTCAGATTAATAGATACATCATTTTCTAATTTCAAGGACGGCAAGTACGAAATCCTTGATATGGGCTATATAGTTATGGCAGTTCTCCGTTTCTTTATAGAGGAGAATAACTTTAAGGAAAAAGATGTTACATATCCCGAATATCTTGATTTCTTAAGGCTGATACTTAAGAGAGATTTCGGGCTTGATTTGAATGAACAGGACAGCAAAGATATTGCTGATTATATATTTGACAAGATAAAGAATGATGGCAGACCATTTGAATTCTCGTATTTTGACCCGGTGGACAGGAAAAAGAGAGTCTCAAGAATGAAGATAATCGAAAGCTCGATAAGGGACAATACAGTGTGGTATTCGATAAGCCCTGATGCTATTGAATTCTATCTTGATACGAAGGAAATCAAGGACGAGAGCAGGATAAGCGTATCACAGCTCCTTCTTGAAAAAATGATTAATTCACAGAACTTCCGTGGCGGAGTTGAAGTCGTTGAAAGAATCAACGAAGAGGTCAACCGTCTTAAGTTAAAGAAGAATGAGGTCATGACAATACTGTCGGGTGATGTATTTGCAGGAATAGAGGCTTATGAGGAATTCGTCAAAACAGGAATGAAATGGTTTGATGATGAGGAAAAGCTTTTTAAGAAGAACCGTGACCTTATTGCGAAATCAATCGAGAAGCTTAATGCGTCAGGCAGCACAGGCGAAGGCTATTACAGGACGATGAACGAGATATACAGCCTTGAGACACAGCTTAAGCAGGCGATGAACAGGCACAGTGAGCTGTTAAAGGATTGTACAGAAATGCAGAAAATGACCGATGATGCAATAAGACGCGCGAAGCTTGGCAGATTAAGAAGCCATATGGATTTCACATCGGCACTTTCAGATATGATTAAGAGGGACAATGCAGATATATTAGTCACAATGTTAAGTCCGCTTCTAAAGCCGAACATAAGAAAGACATTTGACCTGATAAGCATTGATGACGCGCTTATGGTGAAGCCTCCAAGATATGAGGAGAAAGAACTTATAAGCAATGAAAGACCGGAAGATATCGAGTTTGAAGATGAGATTGAGGAGGAGAGAATTAAGGATAATTACATATTCCTTATGAAAAATCTTGTTGCGTGTTTGAAAAAATCGGACATTATTACTCTCGGTCAGTTTGCAGACGCAATGAAGAGAGCGTATGGAGAGCAGGTTTTAAGAAATGCGGATTTTTTCTCTTTCTTTGTCAATCTGTGTCAGAAGGATGAATACCAGCTTGGCGGTGATGCAGGGGAAGATACATTTCTTGATGCATACTTAGAGGAAGGCTTTAAGGATTCGGAAAGCTTTACATTTGTAATAAGAAAAGGGCTTGACGGTCAGGTTACATTGTCGGATAACTGCGTGATGGCAGATGTTGAATTTGTACGAAAGGAAGCACATGGAGAATAGAAATCTAGATAAGGCGCTGGACATAGTTTCTAAGCTTATCACAGGGGAAAATGTGTCTGAGAGAGGCGCAAATGCGGCTCTTTATCAGGAATACAATAATAACGCAGAAGTGTATGACATCGTTCATATGTCTTTAAAGAAATTTAATCTTAACATATACGAATATAATAACGGATTGTATGTGAGCGCAGGTGATAACAACAAGGTGTTCGGATATTCCAATGAGGAATTAAGAAATGTACTTGGCTTAAGGGTTAATAAAGAGTTATATCTTGCGTATTTCATAATCTACAATATCATAACAGAGTTTTATTCAGACACGATGAGTTCTACTTATGCAGAATTCATAAGGGTAGAGGATATCATTAAAAATGTTGATAAGACAACAGGCGGTATTGTCGATAAGAGTGCAGGGCTTGTGCTTGATGAGGTTGAGGAGAACAGCTTTAAGCAGATAGCACTTACATGGGATGAGCTGCCGGTTACAACAGTAGAGGATCAGACAGGAGCGAGGGCAGCAAGAAATTCCAAGTCGGGTATGGTAAAGCTTGTGCTTAATTTCTGTGTTGCACAGGAGCTTTTAGTTGAGAGTCAGGACAGATATTATCCGACAGACAGATTCAGAAGTCTTATAGAGAATTATTTTGATGATTACAGAGGACGATTTGCCGAGCTTATGAATGGAGGAAGAGATGCCGCAGATTAACAGAATCAGAGTTAATAATGTTAAATATAATTTCGGTACACAGGTGTATGACGATTTTGTAATGCGCTTCAACTGCCAGAATACTATATATGACCTTGCCAATGGTGGTGGTAAGAGTCTGCTTATGCTGCTTCTTATGCAGAATATGCTTCCTAACTGTACGCTTGATGATAAGCAGCCGATTGAGAAGCTTTTCAGACAGGGAAGCGGTAATACATGTATTCATTCTTTAGTAGAGTGGAAGTTAGACCCATGCTATCAGAAGGATGGATTCAGGTTCATGACTACAGGCTTCTGTGCAAGAAAGGGCAGAGGCACAGAGGATGAGACACAGGATGGACAGGAGCAGACAGCATCTTCTGCCAGTGTTGAATACTTTAATTACTGCATATTCTACAGAGAATTCGGTGACAATGACATTAAGAATCTTCCACTTGTAAATAATGGGGAGAGAATTACATATAACGGACTTAAGGCTTATCTTCGTGAGCTTGAGAAGAGCGAGTACAAATATGTTGTTAAAATATTTGACAGAAAAGGCGATTACCAGAGTTTCATAAGTAATTACGGAATATATGAGAGTGCATGGGAAATAGTCCGTGGAATTAACAAGACAGAGGGGCATGTAAGAACATATTTCGAGTCAAATTATAAGACAAGCCGTAAGGTTGTGGAGGATCTGCTTATAGAGGAGATTATCCAGAAATCCTTCAATAACAAGCTGTCGGTTGATAATGATGAGGGCATGATGGCAAAGACTCTTATGGATATCAAGGACAAGTTAGTGGAGCTTTCCAAGAAACATTCACAGCTTGGAGCATATGACAGCCAGATTGCAGCTATCGACAGTTTTAAGGAATATTTGTCTACATACGAAGCATTTTATAACAGAAAAGAAGAGATAGAGAAGCAGCTTTATGACCTGCTTCTTGTTGCCATGAGCGAAAGTGACAAGAAGGATAAGGAACTTAAAAGTCAGGATGACCTTATCACTAAAATGCATGACGAGCTGGCACATGAGAAGGAAGCCATAGCAGTTGCAGAGGTTATGTCTGAAAAGAATTCAATGGCGGGCGTTGAAAGTCTGGTTAAGGAGACAAGAAAGACACTTGAACTTAAGAACGCAGCAATTGCGGAGGCAAGAGGAAAGCTTTCTTTAATGGAATCTGCCAATGATTATAAGGATTATGCAGAATATGAGAAATCCTACAAGGGATTACAGGTTGCCATTGAGAACAGATTAAGAGAAGACACTGACATAACAGCGGAGTTAAAGATACTTGCAGCAGGCTACAGAAAGTTCTATGAGACAGAATCAGGCAGATTAAGGGAAAAGCTTGATATAGCTGTCAACCGTGTTAAGGCGCTTGAGGTCAAGTTGTCAGAGAATAAGGACAACCTTAGAAATGCTGATAAGGAAGCCGCAGGTCTTGGCAGTCTTTCAGATAACCTTGAAAATGAAATACAGGCATTACAGACAAAGCTTGGAGAGTTGTTATCTGAGGCAGGAACTGTTGTATGTGAAAATGCGTCTGAAGAATATGATAAGTCATTCAGGGATAAAGAACTGTTAAAGAATGAAGAAGCAAGAATGTCCGAAAAATTCAATGATATACAGCAGCAGTTAATGTCACTTAATGAGACAATATCAGGTAATAAGGCACTTATTGATATATTTACAGAGCAGTCAGAAAAACTTAAAAAGGCTGATGAAGCCGGAAGTGCAGATACAGAGCGCATGGATAAAATCCGTGAAATATATAATGCAGATAATGATGAGGCAATGCTTTCGGTTATTCTTGATACTTACTATAGAATGCGCAGTGAATATACAGAGGAATGTAAGGAAGAGGCAGAGCTTGAGAGCTTTATTGACAATGCAAGAAAGGGAACATACATCTGTAAGAGTCCTGAAAGAGACAGACTTAAGGAATATCTTGAGAGCCAGTATGGTTCAGATGTAGTTGAGGGACATGAGTGGTTTGCGGCACTTAATCCTGGACAGAAGAGAGATGTATTAAAGAGAACACCTTTCGTTGAGTACGCATTTGTAATAAAGAATGATTTCGAAAGAATTAAAGCTGATGAGATGCTTAAGGATTTCGGAAGAGGTGCGGCAGCCTATCCTGTTATAAGTGAACAGGTGCTTATCGATACCAAGCTAGAGATTAACAAAGATCTGATTGTGTTTGCATTAAAGGATATGTCATTTCTTCGTGATGATGCAAGACTTGAGACACAGATTAAGCTTGCACAGGAGGAGCTTGAGTCACATAAGGCACAGGCAGGAAAGCTGTCAGACAGAATGGAACTTGTGTGGGATGATTATACATTTGCACTTGTATATAACGCTATGGCTGATAAGTCTGGTGCTTCTGAGGCAGAGGCAGTCAGATTAAAGATTGCGGACAGCGAGGCGGGAATTATTGAAGCAGAGAAGAAGAGAAGTGCATTAAATGAGATAAAGGAACAGCTTACAGGTCAGCTTTCACAGACAAGGGCAGACATTGAAGAAAAGGAAAATTCATGCAGGCTTCTTTCTCAGATTATCGAGAGGAATTCTTCTATAGATAAGAAGTTTGAGAAGTTAAAGGCGCTTAAGGCTGACAGCGAGGCTGCAAGAAACCGCGTGTATGAGTATGAGGAGGCGGTATCCTCTGCAGGTGTTGAATATGAGGCTGCGAGGGATTTTGAGGACAGTACCAGAAAGGCTTATGAGAAAATAGTGAAGTCATGGGAGGAGCAGTATGCACCTTATTATGATGAAAATGTTTCAATAGAAACTGATGACAATACAAGCCGCCTTGATAAAGATGAAATCGAGAGCAGATTCACAGGATTAAAGACTGCACTTTCACAGAAAAACAGTGATTTCTCAGATAAGCAGGCACTGATGAATCATTTGTCAGCTTCCATGAATAAATGCCGTGATGCAATAGAGTACAGAGGCTATACATTTGACGATATTAAGGCAAAATATGAAGCCGGGGAGATTATTGCAGCAGGTTCTCAGCAGTTAAGAAATGCAAAGGACGCACTGAACAATCTTGTAGGTGCGAGTGATTCTGTAAGAGAGGAACTTGAGGCACAGGAGGCGCTTCTTAACAGGCTTGAGGGAAGTATCGCGCATGGTATTAACCAGATTGAGAATAATTATGGAAGCTTTAATGAATTCCCATGTGATGCACCGGAGGAGTTTATTACACAGCATAAGGCACTTATCAAGAAGTTAGAGGATAACACTAAGGTTCAGGAAAAGACACGAAGACAGATGTCAGATTCGTTAAAGGATATTCTTGTCTGCAGAAAAGACCTTGAAAGAATCGTGTCTGACGCTGGCATGCAGATTCCAGAGGAGTTCCGTCCGGAAGATGTGGCAGGAATAACAGCTAATCTTACTGAATATGAGGCTGTTCATAAGGAATATGCTTCAATTAACAGGTTGGAGTATAAGAAGGTTGATGAATTTAACAAGAATAAAACTAAGCTTATTGACCTGCTTAACGGCTTCAATGCGGTTGAACTTGCTGATGAAGTAAGGATATCACTGAATGTTCCTGAAAATGTGGCGAAGACCAGAAGCATGATTGAATCGTTAAATGAGACGAACACATTTATACAGTTAGAAAAAGACCGTGTTGCCAAGGGTATCGAGGATATGCAGATGATTAAAGATAACTTCGAGAACCGTTGTATCCAGACATGCAGCAACATAAAGACAGAGCTTGACCGTCTGCCACAGTTGTCTAACATTAATCTTGATGGTGAGCAGATTGCGATTATCAGTTTACAGATTCCTTATATAAAGGAAGAACTTTACAAGGAAAAAATGTCTGAATATATTGATGAAACTGTATTTATGGCGGAAAGTTTTAAGGAGCCGGCAGAAAGACTTAAGTATATAAGAAACAGACTTTCATGGAAGAGACTTTTCTCTGTTATTGTCACAGACATGAATTCAATCAGAATTAATCTGTACAAGAGAGAAAGAATCAAGGACCAGAGCCGCTACTTAAGATATGAAGAGGCAGTTGGTTCAACAGGACAGTCACAGGGTATATATATCCAGTTCCTTATTGCGATTATCAATTACATTTCTAACATGAATTCATCAGGCAATGAAGGTGTTGAAGGAAAGACTATATTTATAGATAATCCATTTGGCGCGGCTAAGGATATATACATATGGGAACCTATATTCAAGCTGCTTGCTACTAACCATGTACAGCTTATCGTTCCGGCAAGAGGTGCAACTCCTGCTATTACAGGACGATTCGATGTCAATTATATACTTGGACAGAAACTGGTTGATTCAAGGCAGCAGACTGTGGTTGTTGATTATTACAGCAGTACTAAGGAAACAGAGCTTGAATATACAAGAATGGATTATGAACAGGCTACATTTGATTTTTTGTAACAAATTTGTAACAATTCTGTGAACTCGGTTTACAACAAACTTGGGCTGTGCTAAACTTTAATGAGTTGTAAAATACGACAATTAAATCAATTATAACATTCAGTAAGCACAGGAATGAGGAATATATAACCATGAATAAATACGAATTAGGAATTAAGATAGACCAGATTAAGAAACTGGCTGCTAAGAAGGATTATGCTGAAGCTGCCGCTATCGCAAAGGAACTTAACTGGTCGAAGGTAAAGGACTGGCAGTCACTTGCTACTGCAATCAATGTGCAGGAAGCAGTTGGCGATTATGAAGAAGCAAGAGATATGGCTATTCTTGCTTACAACAGAAATCTTGGCGGAAGGAAGCTTGTATATAAGCTTACAGAATTCTTCATTAAGGTTGGTGATTTTGAAAATGCCAATGAACTTTATGAAGAATACAGCAGAACTTCACAGCATGATGTGAGCAGATTTATTCTTTTATATGATTTAAGAAAAGCACAGAATGCATCAGATAATGAACTTGTAGGAATATTAGAGGATTACAGGGATCATGAAATTGATGAAAAATATATGTATGAGCTGGCAGTTCTTTATTATAAGACTGGAAGAAAAGAAGAGTGTGTCAAGACATGTGATAACATTGTTCTGTGGTTCCAGGATGGAAGATATGTTGAGAAGGCAGTACAGTTAAAGGAGAAACTTGGTGTTGTTCTTACTAAGACACAGAAGGGTATCTTAGAGGATGTAAAGAAGAGAAAGGATGACATTGAGGCTACTAAGGAAGAACTTTTTGCTAAACAGAAGGCATTGATAGATCTTAAGAGAGATGATGTTGAGGATGTTTTCAGGGAAGAGGAAGAAGATGAGGCTGAAGAAAATGATGATAAGGAAGATATTCCTGAACAGCCAGTAATTGGAAAGAAAACATCTACTAAGGCAAAAGAAGTTCATTTGAATGTGCCAGAATATGACAGGGAGAAGGAAGAGGGACCTCTTTCAATGGACCTTGTCCAGAATGACCAGAATAGCGAGATTAAGGATTTCATAATGAAAGCCTTAAATAAGTCAGATAAAGCAGAGGCTGATAACCAGCAGACTGTATCTGCGCGTAAGATAGAGACACCACAGGTAGAAAAGCCTGAAGTGCAGGAAACTATGACAGAGGATGGTGAGAAATCATTTTCTAATGAAATTAACAAGGCTAATCTTTCATTAAAGGAACTTATCGCAAATGCAAAGCAGAAGCTTGAAAATAATTATGATAAGATTAATAAAGAAGATGAAGCCGAGCAGAGAAGAGAAGCAGAGGCTCGTATTAATGAGAAGGCAAAGAACATTGATATTAATGTTCCGGTTCCGGATTACAGCCTTTATGATACAAAAAATCTTCAGGAAGAACTTGCTGCTAACATGAGCGATCTGTTCAAAGCTGATGAAGAAGATGAGGATGTTAAGACATTTGTACCATCTTCAAAGTGTCAAGAAGAAAAGAAGGAAGAGAAAGAGCCTGTTAAGGAAACTGCTCCAGTAGTATCTGTGAATACTGATATTGCTGATGAAGATGAAAATACTGAAACATCAGATGATGATGACCAGATTGAAGGCCAGATGGATATAACAGAATGGATGCAGTCTGTCAGGGAAGAGAAATACGGTAAGCAGGACACAAGAGAATTTTCAAAATCAGAACTTGAAAGATATCTTGACGAGAAAGAAGAAAAGAGTGCTGCTTATGAGAAGATGGTTGAGCGTAAAAAAGCAGAGGCTCTGGCAGCAGGCAAAGAGATTGGCAAAGAGGAAGCAAAACAGGTTGCTCTTGCACAGATGGCGGTTGATTCAGCAAGAATGGATTTAGCAATCAGAACAGGTAAGGCTGCTGCAAGATTAGAGCAGGAAGCGGCAGAGGCTGCGGCAGCAGTAACTAAGAAGGCACCAGTTAATGCAGAGGAACCAAGTGAAGAAATTCCTTTAGTTACAGCACAGATTCCAACAGTTTCAGAATCTATGATATCAGATATCAATTCAATTATGAATGATGATAATAATAAAGAAGAAGGTGATGAGGCTGTTGCCCAGCAAGAGGCAGCTGCGGGCGTTGAGCCAGAAGAAACAGTTCCATTTACTAGACAGAACAGACAGCCGGAGAGTATGGAAGAATATAATACAGACAACGATGAAGTCGAAGAAGAAAAAGATAAGAAGCTTACAGGAGAGCTTGCCAAGATATTCAGAAAGTACAGGGATATGCCAGGACTTGAGGAGCAGCTTGTTGATTTATTCGATACAATCGATGATGAGATGCAGATTAATACATCTAAAGTGGGCAATATTCTCATTTCTGGTAATTCAAGTTCAGATAAGACAGATCTGGCAAGAACAATTATAAGAGCAATAAACACATTATATCCTGATAAACAGAAAAAGATTGCCAAGACATCAGGAGAGAGTATAAACCAGCGCGGAATTGCAAAGGCTATGGGAAGACTTAAAGGTACTGCACTTATTGTAGAAGGCGCAGGAACAATCCAGCCTAAGAGAATTAACGAGCTTCTTAACTGTCTTGAGCAGGACACTGACAGAATGATAGTTATATTCGAAGATTCAGATACAGATATGAATGTACTGATTAACTTTAATCCTGAATTAACTAATACATTTAATCACAGAATTATTCTTAAGCAGTATACAGTCAATGAACTTGTTGAGATGGCAAAGAGGTTTGCAAGAAAGAGACAGTATGAGGTTGATGATGATGCATTACTAGAACTGTATCTTAAGATTGACAAACTCCATAACGTGAATGATAATATTAAACTTGATGATATCAAGGAAATTATCAATCAGGCAATTGTCAATTCTGAAAGAAGAGCATCAAGAAGATTCTTTGGCGGACTTAAGAAGAAGAGAAGCGAGAATGGTGATGTTATATTCTTGACAGAGGCAGACTTTAAAGACAGATAAAACTATATGCACAAATGTGCTTACACAGGGAGGAAACTATGACTAATATCGATGAAATGTCAATTAATGCAATCAGAGTATTGTCAGCAGATGCAATTCAGAAGGCGAATTCAGGACATCCTGGACTTCCACTTGGAACTGCACCAACAGCTTATGAATTATGGACTAACCATATGAATTACAATCCTGCTGATCCTAAGTGGGAGAATAGAGACAGATTCGTTCTTTCTGGCGGACATGGTTCAATGCTTCTTTACTCATTGTTCCATTTACTTGGAATTGGCAATCTTTCTTTAGATGATGTAAAGAATTTCAGACAGATGGGCTCAAAGACACCAGGACATCCAGAGTATGGTCATACAGTTGGTGTTGAAGCAACAACTGGACCTCTTGGACAGGGTATGGCTATGGCAGTTGGTATGGCTATGGCAGAAGCACATCTTGCATCAGTATTTAATAAGGATGGATACAATGTAGTTGACCATTACACATATGTACTTGGTGGAGACGGCTGTATGATGGAAGGTATTTCATCAGAATGTTTCTCACTTGCAGGAACATTAGGTCTTTCAAAGCTTATTGTATTCTATGATTCTAACAATATATCAATCGAAGGAAGTACAGATATTGCATTTACAGAAAATGTAATGAAGAGATTTGAAGCATTTGGCTTCCAGACAATCGAGGTTGCTGATGGCAATGATATCGAAGCTATCGGCAAGGCTATTGAGGAGGCTAAGGCTGATAAGGAAAGACCTTCACTTATTAAAGTTAATACACTTATCGGATACGGCTGTCCTGCAAAGCAGGGTAAGGCAAGCGCACATGGCGAGCCTCTTGGTATTGATAATGTTGCGGCACTTAAGGAAAACCTTAACTGGCCATGCAAGGGTGATTTCGAAGTACCACAGGAAGTATATGATCATTATAAAGAGATAGCAGCAAGAATGGCTGAGCCAGAGAAAGAATGGAATAAGCTCTTTGCTGAATACTGTGAGAAGTTCCCTGAGATGAAGGAACTCTGGGATAAATATTACAATGGATGTGATATGTCCGATCTATTCAATTCTGAGGAATACCTTGCGAAGCCAGAGAAGGCAGAAGCAACAAGAAGTTCAAGTGGAACAATTCTTAACATAATTAAGAATCTCATGCCTAACCTTATTGGTGGTTCAGCAGATTTAGCACCATCTAATAAGACTAACATGAAGGATGCAGGAGATTTCTCTAAGGAGAATTATGCAGGAACTAACCTTCACTTTGGTGTAAGAGAACAGGCTATGGCAGCAATTGGTAACGGACTTGCACTTCATGGTGGATTAAGACCATTCGTTGCAACATTCTTCGTATTCAGTGATTACACAAAGCCAATGGCAAGACTTACATCACTTATGAAGCTTCCACTTATATATGTATTTACACATGACAGTATCGGAGTTGGTGAGGACGGACCTACACATGAGCCAATTGAGCAGCTTGCAGCATTCCGCTCAATGCCGGACTTCACAGTATTCAGACCATGTGACAGAACAGAGACAGCACTTGCATGGGAATATGCTATTGAATCTAAGGACGAGCCAACAGCTTTAGTTCTTACAAGACAGAACCTTCCACAGATGGCTGGTTCATCAAAGGAAGCACTTAAGGGAGCATATATTCTTGAGGATTCAGATAAAGAGACTCCGGATGGAATCATCATTGCAAGTGGTTCAGAAGTAAACCTTGCTGTATCAGCAAAGGCAGAGCTTAAGAATGCAGGAATAGATGTAAGAGTAGTAAGTATGCCATCTATGGACGTATTCGAGAAGCAGTCAGACGAATACAAGGAATCAGTCCTTCCTAAGAGTGTAAGAAAGAGAGTTGCAGTTGAGGCACTTTCAGACTTCGGATGGTACAGATATGTAGGACTTGACGGTAAGGTAATCTGCATGAAGACTTTCGGAGCTTCAGGTCCGGCTAACCAGTTATTCGAGCATTTCGGATTCACAGTAGAGAATGTTGTTAATACTGTTAAGAGTCTTTTCTAAGATGATAGAATAATAAGAAAATTAATATAAAAAATCAGGGATTTCGGTTATTAAATATAACTGGAATCCCTGATTTTTTATAAAAGTCAAGTGCAGAATGTGCCATATATTACCGAATGTGCCAAAACTATCCGATACTAATGTTACGTATATTACCGAATATGCCATATATTGCAGAATATGCCAAAACTATTGCATGATGCCAGGATGCTGTATTAATATAAAATATTTAAAATAATGGTCTTTCTCATCGTACGAATATTTCATAATTCCATCGTAACTGTCAACAATTCTTTTAATGCTTCGTGTTCCAAGACCATGATTAATAGTGTCCGTTTTGGTTGTGTACGCTTGACATAATATCTATAGTTAATTAAACTAACTATAGATGTCATAACTTTAAGGGGGATTACAATGAGAAGAATTGCAGCAGGATTAATGGTTGTAATGTCAGTTTTGCTTGTGTCGTGTAAGGGGAAAACAGGTAATACGATAACCGTAGGAAGCGATAAGCTTGATAATACGCAGTCATACTTTTCTGAAAGCATGCATACGGTGGCAAGATGTGATACAGGATATTATTATCTTGATAAATGTAGCGCATCAGATGATAATCTTATGTTTTATGATGATAAGTCGGAAGAAAGTATTGTGTTATGTAATAAACCACAATGTGGGCATGATGGAGAAGAGTGCATGGCATATATTTCAGGAAGCGAGTTTAAAAGTGAGTTGTATTACTATAATTCGTACATATATATGATAAGTTCCAAGGGAAATCTTGTACAGATAAGTGCTGACGGAACACAGAGAACAGACCTTGGAAGCATATGCGTCCTGAGTGGACAGGATAGTGTGTCAATGTGCTTCAATGATGGATATGCATATGTATCTCAAGAGATAACGGGAGATATAGAAGGTAATGTAACAGTAAGGCTGTACAGATTTAATCTTGATACGGGTTCGAGCGATAAAATATATGAAGAAACGGGATATGGTATAGGAATTAATTCACTTAAAACATATGGCAGTGACACATTTTTTTTAAAGACATCTGTTTCAAAAGATGATAAGGGATTATATTCGTTGGAAGGAAAAGGAATATTCAGAATTACAGGGGAAGATACTGAATGTCTGCTTGAAAAGAATGTGTATAGTTACTGTATAGATGCAGACAATAACAAGCTGTATTACAGTGGGCTTGGAGATGGAATGATATATGAATATGATCTTGGCAGCGGTAAGTCAGAAAGCATATATGAAAGTGATAATGATACAGGATATTTTTATATAACATTTGACGGAAATTATATCTGGATGGATGATGAAGGATATAAGAATATGGCAATGTATTTTAACAAACAGAGCAATTCACTTGATTATACATTATATCAGTTAGACAGAGATGGAAAGCTTGTAGCAAAGAGGACAATTCCAGACGAGGAAAAGATATTTTCAATTATGCATGGGGATAGCAGGAGAATGTTTATGTTCTCATTTGTGAATAACAGAATTGTATATATTGATAAGAGTAACATTGAAAAAGGGGATATTAAGGAACTTAGGTAGATGAAAGAACTGGGGAGACTGCTTAATAGAAAAATAATATTGCTAATTCTGGCTGCGGCAAGTATATGTGTCGTGGTTGTTTTTGCAGGGGACCTTTCAGACTGCGGAATAGATAATTATAAGATTAAAGTAAGAGAGTACAACTGGCTGATTAATGGGCATACAGATGAACAGATACAGCAGCATGCTGACGAACTGGCACAGGATGATAGAAGAATATTTAAGAGACTTGCAAAGGAATACAAGGAAAAGTCTGATTATATTGATGGATATACAGAAAGTGTCAAAGCAGTTATTACAAATGCCTCGAATATGAAAAAATTCAGTGTGTTCGGTACATCAGAATCAATAGCTAATATCAATAAAACGGAAAATGATTATAAAAGGATTGAAAATGTACAGGTTAGGGAATTAAACAGCAGGGCAGTTGAACAGTTTCTGAAGAATGATATTTCTATCTATATCGTTCTTGCGTTGATGATATATATTATTTATAACATTTATGAATACAGGGATAATGGAATGTGGCAGATTATCTATACTGCTGTCAATGGAAGAATGAGAATTGCAGTTAAGGACACTGCAGCAGTCGGATTGGGTGCTTTATTTGTATCACTGATTATGCAGTTATGTGGTCTTGTCTCTATGCTTGTGGTGTACGGTGGCTGGGATTCCCTTACAGCACCTGTACAGTGTCTGAAAGGGTATAATAATTTCACTTATCCGATAAGCGTAATGACATATCTTTATATAAGATATATGATTATATCTTTAATAGTTATTGCAATAGTGCTTGTTATATCACTCGTATTTGCGTTATGCAGGAAAAGAATCAGTTCAATTGTGCTGGTGGGTATAATTGCCGGAGCGGAAGCATTTGCATACCAGAATATATCAATGCAGGGCAGATTAAGAATTTTCAAGAAGATTAATATAATAAATGTGATGAATGTAAACAATATACTCAGGAAGTATGATAATATCATGATAGCAGGTGTTCCTGTGAGCATGGTAAATGTGCTGTGCATGGTGTGTATTATTATAGCTGTAATATCAGCAATATTTCTTGCGTTACTTGGAAAGGTTATCCGTCCGGGAAGAAGTGCTGGCTTTATAGGGAAAATGATTGAAAAAATCGGACATGGAGTTCAAAGGATTTTGTCCAGACTTCCGCATTTCTGGAAAGAAATATACAAATTTTTAATAACAGCAAGAGGCTGGATTGTAATATGTGTTGTTGTGTTTATAACAATATTTATATGTAATAACCAGAAAATAGCATATTCTGAAGATGAAAGGAAGCGTGATGAATATTATCAGCAGTATGGTGGCAGGGATTACAGTGGATTTACCAGTCTTATAGATCAGAGACAAAATGATGTTTATGAGGCACAGGCAAAGCTGGATGCTGCAAGAGAACAGTATGAGCGGGGGGAACTTAGTGAGGATGATGTAAGCAGATATGTGTACAACCTCATGGATGCTGCGAGACTGCTTGATAACATGAGCGAATATATGCAGCAGATTGAATATGTTTCACAGATAAAAGAGCAGTACGGAATAGATGCGTATGTTATGTCACAACGGGGATACGACCAGATATTTGGCAGTAAAGGAGCAACGAGAAAACTGCTTATATATATTATACTCGGATTTGGAGTTGTTCTTATTGCAGAGACTGAAAGCTCAGTGGAATATAAGAACGGAATGAATGTGCTTATTGGCTCGTCTAAGAGAGGAAGAAGATGGGAACGTACAGTTAAGGCAGCTGCTGTATGCATATTGGTGGGGGTAAGTGCATTTTTACTGTATATAATCGAAATGATAATAATGTATAAGGCTTATGGCATGCCATATATTAATGCACCGCTTATAAGCCTTACATATATGAATACAGCAAAGGTATTCAGGAATATAACGATAAGCCAGTACATGCTTGTTCTCATGGCAGAGGAGATACTATTCGCAGTAGCAGTCGGACTTGAAACAGTATTCGCTTCAAGGCACATTTTTAAAAAGAATTCGGGGAAAGGAATACCTCTGATTATAGTTATTAATACTGCTATATTATGTATTATTATGTGAGGGGAATGTATGAGAATTAAACAGTTTGTAATAATGATAATGATTATATGTGGCTGTGTATCAGCTGGATGTAAGAATAAAGAAGTACAGGAGAGTGACAAGACAGCAAGTGACAGCAGCCGTTTAGCCAGACAGGAGGTGGAGTATCCCGAAAAAGAAGATACATATGAAGATTGGGAACAAGTGGGTGAATTCAAGATAAACAGCAGGTCTGTAGAACAGGATGTACATGACACAGATACATCATATCTTTATATAATGGGATTTTCGTGGCCAGTGCTGTATGATAAAGAGTCTGTAAAGTTTATAGAATACACTGCGTATAATGCACGTGTGCAGTTTGAAAAGAGAGAGGTGCAGCTTAAGGAATTCCTTGATAAAAAGGTTATTAAGACGCAAAGTAAAAAGATATCGGGAGCAGAGCAGGAAGAACTGGATTTAATATTGTATATGGAATTTCCAACAAGTACATATTCATGGTATATGAATAAACAATCATCAGATACGGTACTTAGGGAAAGAAATGACATGCTTAATGCCATACTTATAGAGGCAAAAGTTATATATAATGATGGAAAAGAGGAGACTTGTTATTATAGGATTCAGACTGGAACAGCAGATAGTTATATGTTGTTTAAGAGAAACTTGTAGTTGTAAATGAAAACTTTTAGAAATGCTTTTCGTATATATTTAGGGGGTACATATGCAAAAAAGAATTATAATAAAAATTATATTTTGTCTGATATTGTTTATATCAGCAATAGCTGCCATAATTATAAAATTGAATTCGGATAAACCTAAAGTTGGTATATCGAGATTTGAGCTGTATTGTAAGACGATTAATGTTGACTATGATGACAAAACATATTCAATTGATGATAAGCAGAATATTCATAAAATAGCAGAGTATGTCAGTAATATTTACAAGAATTCAGTGCCTGTTGTTGATACAGCAGAATCTTATGATATTGTGGTAGATTTTAATAATAAGATAAAAATTAAGATTTCAAATAACGAGAATAGACTGTATTTGTTTGAGGCTGAATCAGATAAATCAACATATAATTGTAAAGGTCATGCCCAAATATCTGATGAGCAGATAAAAGAACTGATAAACATGATGGAAAGCGTGAAATAAAAATATAATTGTTCATGGAATATTTACAAAAAATTATAATAAAATTTACTTGAATTATTATACGGGCAAGCATATAATAAAAGCATAGGGTTTGTTTATAATTTAACAATCAAATATTTATGTACGGAGGTTTTATTATGGTTCGATTTACTTTACCAAGAGATTTGTATCATGGAAAGGGTTCTTTGGAAGCCCTCAAGACACTTGAAGGAAAGAAAGCTATCATCTGCGTTGGTGGCGGATCTATGAAGCGTAACGGTTTCCTTCAGAAAGCAGAGGATTACCTCAAGGAAGCAGGAATGGAAGTTAAGCTTTTCGAGGGTATCGAGTCTGATCCATCAGTTGAGACTGTTATGAAGGGCGCTGCTGTTATGACAGAGTTTGAGCCAGACTGGATTGTTGCTATCGGCGGAGGTTCTCCTATTGATGCTGCTAAGGCAATGTGGATTAAGTATGAATATCCTGATACAACATTTGAAGATATGTGCAAGGTATTCGGTCTTCCTAAGCTTCGTAAGAAAGCTCATTTCTGTGCAGTTTCATCTACATCAGGAACAGCTACAGAGGTAACAGCATTCTCAATTATTACAGATTATGAGAAAGGTATTAAGTATCCTATAGCAGATTTCGAGATTACTCCTGATGTTGCTATTGTTGATCCTGAGCTTGCAGAGACTATGCCGGTTAAGCTTGTAGCACATACAGGTATGGACGCCATGACACATGCAATTGAGGCTTATGTATCAACTGCTAACTGTGATTACACAGATCCACTGGCACTTCATGCTATGGAGATGATTCAGGCTAATCTCGTTAAATCATACAACGGAGATATGGCAGCAAGAGATTCAATGCACAACGCACAATGTCTTGCAGGTATGGCATTCTCTAATGCATTACTTGGTATCGTTCATTCAATGGCACATAAGACAGGTGCAGCATTTGAAGGTGGACATATTATCCATGGTGCAGCTAATGCTATGTATCTTCCTAAGGTTATCAAGTTCAATGCCAAGGATGAGACAGCAGCTAAGAGATATGCATTTATCGCTGATTTCTTACATCTTGGTGGCAATACACAGGATGAGAAGATTGACAATCTTATCGCTATGTTAAGAAAGATGAATGATGACCTTAATATTCCTCACTGCATCAAGAATTATGGTGAGGGTGGTCTCCCAGCAGAGACAGGATTTGTATCAGAGGAAGAATTCAAGGCTAAGTTACACGACATCGCAGCCAATGCTATCCTTGATGCATGTACAGGTTCTAATCCACGTCAGCCAAGTCAGGAAGAGATGGAGAAGCTTCTTACATGCTGCTACTATGATACAGAAGTTGACTTCTAATAATTACATATAAGAATAAATGTTAAGCCTTCTGGTAATAATACGGTTGTATTAATTATCAGGAGGCTTTTTATTATGGCATTGAATGAAAAAGAAAAGACTACGATTAAGGATTTACAGACTCAGGAGCAGACCTGTATCAAGAAGTACAAGAAGTATGGACAGGATGCTAAAGATCCTGTGTTAAAGGAGCTGTTCTCTACATTAGAGAAGAATGAGCAGAAGCACTATGACACATTAGGACAGATTCTTGAGGGAAAAGTTCCTGAATGTGACTGCAACGACTGTGAGGGAAAAGAGTATGAGCCTGAGGCAACATATGATGTGATGAGTAAGTCAGATGATAAGGAAAGCGACGCATTTTTAGCAACAGACAGTATTGGCTCTGAAAAACTTGTATCGGGAGAGTATAATACGAATGTGTTTAATTTTGCTGATACAGCCATCAGAAAGATTCTTGCTGATATCCAGATTGAGGAGCAGAATCATGCAGAAATGCTTTATAAATATAAGACTGTTAATGGAATGGCTTAAATTGTAAGCTGAATGTAATATTTGTATGTTATAATCCTTTATGTGTAAGAAATTTTTATGCATAAAGGATTTTTTTAAATTTTTTAAACCTTTTTGAAAGTTGTTTCGTATATATCAATGAAAGAACAAAAGATAATTGTTTTTAGTATGTAATACATAGTAACCGGGGGTGAGTAGATGGGTTTGCTGTCTAAAGGTCAGGATGTCGAACTGATAAAAAGAATCCTTGATAATAATGACAGAAAAGCGGCAGATGAACTTGTAAGCCGTTATTACAAATGTGTATATAAGCACATTTATATTAAGGTTAAAGATGAAGAGACGGGGATGGATATCACGCAGGAAACATTTATTGCGGCATTAAGAGGGTTGGGGTCCTTTAATGATGCAAAAGCTTCATTTAAGACATGGCTTACAAGAATTGCTGACAACAAGGTCACAGATTATTTCAGGAGCAGGCAGTATCATGAGAGTATTGTTACCCAGATTATGGATGATACTTTACCTGAAGTAGCAGATGAAAGAGCAGGCACGGAGACGAGTGTGCTTGATAAGCTTTCATATGAAGAGATGGAAAAAATGTATGGTCATCATAAGAATTGTGAATGGGAGACATTCAGACTGAAAGTGTACGAGGGATATACTTTTGGGGAAATCAGTGCCAGTCAGGGGGTTGAACTTAGTACGGTAAAGAGCAGATATTATTCAATGCTTAAACGAGTCAGAAAGGAGTGGGATTATCTTGAGTAAAGTAAAATATCCAGATAGGGAAAAGATTAGAAACCAGATAGACATTATTTTGGATAAGTCAGATTTGTTTAATGATTCACAGGATAAGACTATACATACAGATAATAAAATAGTAGAATTAAAGCCAGTAAGAGAAAAAATTCCGGTTATGCGTGTGATACAGTTTGTAGCTACGGCTGCGGCAATTGTAATATTTGTTGTTGCAGTTAAGAATTACAGTGTTGTCAATAAAAAAACATCAGGAACAACAAGCCAGATACCTCTGGCTACAGGAAGTGCAGATGGACCAGATGCTGAATATACAAGGGAAGCAGGAAGTTCTGATGCAGGTAACGAGGCTGATACCACTTCGCAGATGATATATGGTGATATAGCAGGGATTAATATCTCCAGAGTTACGAGCAGCTATTATGGAAACTATTCAGATCCATATTCTTATCAGGAAAGAGTTGATAATGTTTTATGTGATAATGGAACGACATTTAAGATTAATATTCCATATCAGATAAAAAAGGATGGGAAATTAGTTGAAGGAGCAGATGAAATTGCTGCTGAATTAATACATCAGAGTCTTATAGAATATATTAATGCAACTGATGTGGTCTGGAAAGATGAAGTTACTGTGAGATGTGAATTATCAGGAGATAATATTATCGTTTATATTGATGATGGTAAATACGGTTACGCAGGCATAATACAGGAATAAAATGAGCTTTTGGGGGATTACATGAACGACAATAATTATTACTTAAAGAAATCTAAAGCTGTTTTAAGAGAAGTGAGAAAGTCAGTTATAGGAAAAGATGATGTTATATGTAAGGTGTATATGGCAATAATTGCGGGAGGGCATGTTCTGTTAGATGATATTCCGGGTGTTGGAAAAACAACAATGGCGCATGCATTTGCTAATGCACTTGGACTTGGATATAACAGAATACAGTTTACACCAGATGTAATGCCATCAGACATAACAGGATTTTCAATGTACAACAGACAGACAGGGAAATTTGAATTCAAGCAGGGTGCAGCTATGTGCAACCTGCTTCTTGCTGATGAAATAAACAGAACATCACCAAAGACACAATCTGCATTATTACAGATAATGGAGGAGTACAGGGTGACGGTTGATGGCGAAACATATGATCTTCCGGAACCCTTTATGGTTATTGCAACACAGAATCCGATAGGTTCAATAGGTACACAGAAATTGCCAGAATCGCAGATGGACAGATTCATGGTAAAACTTTCTATGGGATATCCTTCAGTTGAGGATGAAATTACGATTATGAAGAGCAGGTCTGAGAATGATAAAAGAAAGATATTATCAGAGTGTGTACTTGATAATGGCGATATTCAGGCAATTAAGGAAGCAGTATCTGACATATATGTAGATGATTCAATTTATGAATATGTTGCTAATATTGTAGACAAGACAAGGCATAGAGAAAATATAATACAGGGTGTATCGCCAAGAGGAAGCATTTCGATTATTTCTATGGCTAAAGCAGAGGCATTTCTAAGAGGTAATGAATATGTTCTGCCATCAGATATTAAGAATATAGCCGTTGAGACACTTGCACACAGACTTATTACTAATGTTGCCGGGGCAGCAGGTAATGAAGCAGCCAAGAAGGAAATAACAGATATATTAAGAATGGTACCTGTACCAAAGATGCAGGAGAAATAAAGGACAATAATTATATGAAAAGAAGAAGGATATTATACCTTATCTGTCTTCTGATAGTATTGGGCGTTAATATATTTTATGTTGAATATCAGATTTTTATAATGCTTGTATTAATGCTTGTGATTCCTGCATGTTCATGGTTTGTATATTTCATATCTACATTGGGCATGGGCATAAGTATGCAGATTAAGAAAAATGTGGTGGTAAAAGGCAGTAAAATCCGTCTTAGGCTGGTCAGGAAGAATAAGTATAATCTTGCATTTGTAAATGGACAGATTCATATAAAATATATGTACTATCACACAGGTGATGAATTTAGTTCTACAGTTGATATAAAATCAGGTCTGGGAAAGTCAGCCGCAGTAATAGATATTCCGGTGGACTACTGTGGCTATATATATTTGTGGGTTGAGTCTATTGATATGTGTGACTATCTGGGACTGTTTCATAAGCGGAAAAAATATACAGGTTTAAGCAAGGTTTATATCGTTCCGGAATATGCACAGGCAGATATTATACAGACTGATGGTGGATATAGCGAAGATATGGATGATGCAGTGCTGTATTTGAAATCGGCGGGAGATGAAGTTTCTGAACTCAGGGAATACAGGGAAGGAGACAGTCCGCGATATATCCATTGGAAAAAGAGCAGTGTACTGGCTGAGGACGATTTTATTGTAAAGGAATATGATAATAACATTTATAAAACTGTATTTTTAGTAATTGATACATTGGTGACAGATAAGAACAAGAGATTAAGCGTCATGAGCCAGATATATCAGGATGCATATTCACAGGGAATTGCTTATCTTGAACAGGGAATAATATGTGAGTATGTCGGCTGGGATAATTCTGTTGGAAATATTGTAAGGTATAGATTTTATGACAATGAAACATGTGTTAAAGCGCTGATGGGCATTATGAATTTAAAATGCAGTGTCAGTGCAGCATATAAGGCGTGTCAGAAGTTATACGATGTTGAAGGGATTGAACTTTCATCAGAACCGATAATTATTACATACAAAGATAATGAATAGCAGCAGAGGATATAGATGAAAAAGGTATGGAATATAGACAGGAATAATTTAATATTGCGAATGATTGTTACATATCTTGGAACGAGAGGAACAACTTCTGTTCTGGTTAATGTCACAGATCAATATGCAGGGCTGGGACTTGTTGTTGTAATGTCAGCCCTTTTTTCTGTGCTGTATACTTTATTATTTTCATACTATGGCAGCCACAGCCGGAGCATTAAAATATGTGGAAGTGTTGGCGTAATAGCGTTATATTCTGTTGTTAATTTAAGTAATATAACAGAGGGGTTTAATAATATAGTTAATCTGTTTATGCAGAGCATGTCTTCAGATCCAGAGTATGAGTATAGTGTTGCTGGAAATGGCGGGATAGCAGCGGCAGTAATATTAGTAATTATGATTATGGCTGTCTTAGCAGCGTGGGAAGTGAATATACGCCCTAATATGCTGTTTGCGCTTATTATAATACTGCCATTGCCAGGTATATTTATTGCAGCAGCTTTAGTACCGGATTTAATAAGTGTAATAGCATGTGTGTTGTTTATATTTGATTCAATGGCACTTGGAAAAAGAACAAAACGAAATAATAATGCCAGATTTATGATTATATTATCATTTATTGCTGCATTTGTTTTGATTTTTGCTTATCCGCAGACGAATTATAAAAGAATTGCTTTTTTTGAAGAAACAAGAGTCATGGTAAATGATATGGCATATAACATATTTGGAATAGATCTTGATGGAAATTCAGGTTCAGGTGATGATGAAACAGAACGACAGAGTGCTTCTGTTGGCGTGGGAACGGGGAGAGTCGGTCAGATAGATGAGTTATATTATAATGATAAAGTTGTTGGACAGTATACTACTATTGCAAATGGAAACATACAGTATATAAGTGTATTCAAGGCGAGGGATTTTGCTGATAACAACTGGACAAGATGGCTTGATACAAGAGAAAATGATTATTCTTATGAATCAGCATCGCTTGAGTTTGCCAATGCACTTATAAAACAGAAGACCATCCCTCTGGATGAAGAAGAACAGCAGTTAGCTAAAAGATTTAAAATGTACTCACCATCTTTTGAGGATAATTATGGAGCACATCCGCAATTTGATGGTCCATATAAGTTTTATATAAAAAATGGGAATCTGTCAGCATATCAGGAAATGGGAGAACTGATGAAAAAGTATAGGACAAATGCCGTATTTGCATCGTATGAGAATTTTGTCAAACAGTCCTATCTCGATGTACCTGCTGATGACAAAATGGTTGTAGAGGAATTATTTGGAAAAATAGAACTTTCTGACATGACTGATAAGATTGATTATATTAATTATGTTGTCGGTTATCTCAGAAAAAATTACAAATATACCATGAAGCCGGGGAAAGTTCCGGAGGGAAGAAGTGTCGTTGATTATTTTCTTAAAGAGAGTAAGAAGGGGTACTGTACATACTTTGCAACATCAGCTGCAATTATTTTAAGAAGTGCCGGGATTCCAACAAGGTATTGTGCAGGATATGTAGTTGATACCAGATTATTGGGTGGTGCTGATGAAGAAACATATCAGACATTTGAAGTGTCAGATAATTCGGCACATGCATGGGTAGAGGTGTATATTGACGGATATGGCTGGAGTGTGGTTGATCCGACTCCGGGATATGGAGAAGAGGATATAGTTGAAGAGCCTTCAACGAATAGTGGAGTCAATGAATCAGAGAAACAGACAGAAACTGATATCACAGAGACAGAGCGCGAAACAGTGGATTCATCAATTGATGGAAATATCCAGGAAAGTACAACGGATAAAAAGAATATTTCAATGAAATTTTTACAAAACGGCACAATGTATGCAGCATTTATAATAATAGCTGTTGTTATGTGTGCAGTTATTATATTAATTATAATATGTGTCAGCAGGATAGTTTCAAGGCAGAGACTTTTAGACGGTGATGCGGCTGATAGTGAAAAACTGATTAAAATGTATGAATACCTTGAGAAACTGCTTGCATTCTCTGGTTTCAGAAGAGATGAGGATATGGATTATCAGGATTATATATATGGTATTGTTGCATCTGAAAAGGAATTACAGGGAATCGGATTAGAGGATGCAGTGCAGACAATCCTTGCGGTTAGATTTGGTAATGTAAAATGTGTTGACAAAGCTGACATAACTGGGATAATAAATACTATAAGACAGGTGCGAAGCTACGCACTTAAGAAAGCCAGAGGATTGAAGAAGCTTATAGTATGTTTAATTTAGAAGAAGAGCTTAAGAAACTCCCGGCAAAACCGGGAGTTTATATTATGCATGATAAGTGGGACAACATAATATATATAGGTAAGGCGAAGATTTTAAAGAATCGTGTAAGACAGTATTTCCAGAGCAGCAGGAATAAGTCTGCCAAGATTGTGCAGATGGTGTCACATATTCAGTACTTTGAGTATATTATCACAGATTCTGAACTTGAGGCGCTTGTTTTGGAGTGCAATCTTATCAAGGAGCACAGACCTAAGTACAATACCATGCTAAAGGATGACAAGAGTTATCCTTTTATTAAGATTACCGTTGGTGAAGAGTATCCAAGGGTACTTTTTGCAAGAAAGATGAAGCATGGAGCAGGTAAGTATTTCGGTCCTTACACTTCTGCGGCAGCAGTCAAGGACACTATTGAACTTCTATGCAAGCTGTATAAGGTAAGAACCTGTAACAGAAATCTGCCTAAAGATGAGGGCAAGGACAGGCCGTGTCTTAATTATCATATCGGACAGTGTGATGCACCATGTCAGGGATATGTAAGCGGTGAGGAATACAGAAGAAGAATTGATGAGGTTGTAGCTTTCTTAAATGGTGATTACAAGAAGATTATGGACAGGCTTACAACGCAGATGCAGGAAGCGTCTGATAAGATGGAGTATGAGGAAGCTGCAAGATACAGAGACCTGTTAATGAGTGTCAAGCAGGTTGCACAGAAGCAGAAGATTACAGCAGATGATGTTAATGACAGAGATGTCATTGCGTGTGCAAGTGACGGTCAGGACGCAGTTGTGCAGGTGTTCTTTATCAGGCAGGGCAAGCTTCTTGGAAGAGATCATTTTCATATGAAGGTTGCCGAAGGTGACTCTAAGAGCGACATAATTTCGGAATTTATGAAACAGTATTACGGCGGAACTCCATTTATACCTAATATTATTATGGTGCAGTACGAGATAGAGGATGCGGATACAATAGCACAGTGGCTTAGTGCAAGAAAGAGTCGCAAGGTAAGTATTGTCACTCCTAAGAAGGGCGACAAGGAAAAGATGGTTGAGCTTGCATATAAGAACGCCCAGCTTGTTCTTACACAGGATGCGGAGAAGATTAAGCGTGAGGAGAGCAGGACAACAGGAGCTATGAAAGAGATTGCCGGCTGGCTTGGACTTGAGACACTTCACAGAGCAGAGGCTTATGATATATCTAATACAAATGGCGTTGAAAGTGTTGGCTCAATGGTCGTTTTCGAGGATGGAAAACCAAAGAAGAATGATTATCGCAAGTTCAGGATAAGAACAGTAAAGGGGCCGGATGATTATAAGAGCATGCGTGAGGTTCTGACAAGACGTTTTACAAGGGGTATGCGTGAGCGGGAAGGACTCGAGGATAGTCACGGATTTTCGAGATATCCAGACCTTATTATGATGGATGGCGGACGAGGCCAGGTGAATATTGCACTTGATGTACTTAAGGAACTGGGACTTAATATTCCTGTGTGCGGTATGGTAAAAGATGATACCCACAGCACAAGAGGTCTGTATTATAACAATATTGAGATACCGATAGATAAGCACAGCGAGGGCTTTAAGCTGATTACAAGGGTGCAGGATGAGGCACACAGATTTGCAATAACTTATCACAGAAGCTTAAGAGATAAGGCACAGGTATCTTCTGTACTTGATTCGATTGAAGGAATCGGACCTGTAAGAAGAAAGGCACTTATGAAGCATTTTCTTGATATAGAAAAGATACGGCAGGCATCAGTGGATGAGCTTATGAAGGCTGATGGTATTACTGAAAATGTGGCAGAGAATATATACAAATTCTTTCATTGATAATACTTTTATAATAGCATTTAGAGCTTGTCTGTGATAAACTTAGGATATATGAAATCGTAAACATGAGTTTGGAGGCAGAGAATATATGAATAATGGTAAAGAGAGGGTAAAGTTATCTAAAGTTATCCAGAAAATGAATCTTGTTAATCTTACACCACAGATAGATGTGTCAGGAATCTGGCTTAATCTGCCTGATGTGAACAGACCGGCTTTGCAGCTTACAGGTTTTTATGACCAGTTTGATAATGACAGATTACAGATTATCGGTAATGTGGAGCATGCTTATCTTGCGAGTCTTTCTGAGCAGGAGAGATATGAAAGATATATGCAGCTTTTGTCAAGTAATATTCCATGTATTATATTCTGCAGGAGTATAAAGCCAGAGCCTAAGATTATTGAACTTGCGGTTAAGTATCAGATACCTCTACTTATGACAGACCAGGCAACATCTTCATTTACAGCAGAAGTAATACGCTGGCTGAAGGTTCAGCTTGCACCATGTATCGTAATCCATGGTGTTTTAGTCGATGTATATGGTGTTGGTGTACTTATCACAGGTGAGTCTGGTATTGGTAAGAGCGAGGCTGCGCTTGAACTTATAAAGAGAGGACACCGTCTTGTAACTGACGATGCGGTTGAAATCAGAAAGGTCAGTGACGAGACTCTGGTTGGAAGCGCACCGGGAGTTACCAAGTATTTTATAGAGCTTAGAGGCATTGGTATTATTGATGTCAAGACACTTTTCGGTGTTGAAAGTGTTAAGGAAACTCAGGAAATTGATATGGTTATCAAGCTTGAGGACTGGAACAAGGACAGAGAGTATGACCGCCTTGGACTTGAGGAAGAATATATAGAATATCTTGGCAATAAGGTTGTGTGCCATACGCTACCGGTAAGGCCAGGACGTAATCTTGCTGTAATTGTTGAGTCAGCAGCGGTAAACCACAGACAGAAGATGATGGGATATAATGCAGCGAAGGAATTATACAGAAGAGTACAGGAAAATCTTATGAGAGGAGGGGAAGATGACGATGAGTAAGATTATATTTGGAATTGATGTTGGAGGAACAACCTGCAAATGTGGTACATTTTCTGAAGAAGGTGAGCTGTTAAGAAAAGAAGAGATTCCTACAAGAAAGGATGAGGGTGGAAGCCTGATTCTGCCTGATATAAGTGAGTATATCAAGGGCGTTCTTGCAGATATGAATATGACAACAGAGGATGTGGCAGGAATCGGAATGGGACTTCCTGGTGCATGTCTTGAAGATGGAACTGTCAACAAATGTATCAACTTGGGCTGGGGAGTATTTAATGCAGCCAATGCACTGTCTGAGCTTACAGGTATTCCTGTTAAGATTGGTAATGATGCCAATATGGCAGCACTCGGAGAATTCTGGGTAGGCGGTGGAAGCGAATATAACAGCATGGTAATGGTGACGATTGGAACCGGTGTAGGCGGTGGAGTTATTATTGATGGAAAGCCTCTTTATGGATTTAACGGTGCAGCAGGTGAGATAGGTCATCTTCCACTTGTTGAAGGTGAGACTGAGAGCTGTAACTGTGGAAAGAAGGGCTGTCTTGAGCAGGTTGCTTCTGCAACTGGAATTGTAAGAACGGCTAACCGTATGCTTGCAGAAAGTGACATGCCTTCATCTTTAAGAAGTGTGCCATACATATCGGCAAAGGTTATATTTGACGAGGCTAAGGGAGGAGATGCCCTTGCTATACAGGTAACAGAGTATGTATGCAGGTATCTTGGAAAAGGACTCGCATGTGCAGCGGGAATGGTTGACCCGGAGGTATTTGTAATTGGTGGCGGAGTTTCTGCCGCAGGGGAATATTTTATCAATCTTATTGATAAGTATTATAAGGAATGTGTGTTCCATGCGAGCAGACAGACTAAGATAGTTAAGGCTGCTCTTGGTAATGATGCAGGAATGTATGGAGCAGCAAAGCTTATTCTTGGAAATTAGTATTAAGGATAGTGAGATTATATGGATAATAAAATGTTATCAGAAGCATTAATATCAATGCTTGGTGCCGGGAATGTAAGAATAAGTGAGCCAATGAAGCCACATACTACATTCAGAATCGGAGGTGCTGCAGATTATTATGTAACACCACAGGCAGAAAAGCAGATAGCAGATGTTATCGCATTTTTGAAAAAATCGGACATTAAATATATTGTTATTGGAAATGGCAGTAATATTCTTGTGAGTGATGAAGGCTTCAGAGGTGTAGTTGTTGAACTTGGTGATGCTTTCTCAGGCTATGAGATACTGCCGGGGATACAGGCAGATTCAGATGAGGTGCTTGTCAAAGCAAATGCAGGGATGAAGCTTACAAGACTTGGTAATCAGCTTGCAGCTAATGGAATCGCAGGCTTTGAGTTTGCTACGGGTATTCCGGGTTGTATAGGCGGCGCAGTAAGAATGAATGCAGGCGCTTATGGCGGAGAATTCAAGGATATTCTTGTCAGTGCGAAGGTCATTGATGATGAAGGTGCCATCAGGGAGCTTTCTGCAGATGAGCTTGAACTTGGATACAGAACAAGTATTGTAGCAAAAAGCAATATGATTGTGCTTGAAGCAGTATTAAGATTAAGAAAAGGCGGGCCTGATACAATCAGAAAGAACATTTCAGAGCTTGCAGCTAGGAGAAGGCAGAAACAGCCTCTTGAATATCCTAGTGCCGGAAGCACATTTAAAAGACCGGAAGGATATTTTGCAGCTAAGCTTATTGAGGATGCAGGTCTTAAGGGCTGCAGCAGAGGCGGAGCACAGGTTTCTGAAAAGCATGCCGGCTTTGTTGTCAATAAAGGCAATGCGACAGCTAAAGATGTATGTGAGCTTACAGATTATATTAAGAGTACTGTTATGGAGAAGTTCGGTGTCAAACTTGAACTGGAGGTTGTAAAGGTCGGATTCTGAGCCGTCTGATAGTTGAAGAGAACGGTAATTAAAGACTGATAAGAAAGAGAAGATGATAAGATGAAGATGATTATTGTTACAGGTATGTCAGGAGCAGGAAAATCAACAGCACTTAATGTGCTGGAGGACGAGGGATATTATTGCGTTGATAATATGCCAATCTCTCTGATTCCTAAGTTTGCAGAGCTTGCCAATGCGGGAGAAGACGGATATAGCAACATAGCAATTGGTGTAGATATAAGAAGTGGTCACGCACTTGCTGAGCTGGATTCAGTGCTTGATGATATGCTTAATAAGCATTTTAACTATACAATTCTGTTTCTTGAATCAAGTGATGAGGTACTTGTAAAACGATACAAGGAAACGCGAAGAACACATCCGCTTGCAATGGACGATCATGACAGAATAGATAATGTAATAAAGCTGGAAAGAGATGAGCTTAAGTTCTTAAAGAAAAGAGCAGATGTAATAATCGATACAAGCCAGATGCTTACAAGGGAACTTAAGGCAGAGCTTGAGGGCATATTCTTTGACGATAAGAATTTCAAAAATCTGTTTGTTACAGTTCTTTCTTTTGGTTTCAAATATGGAATACCTGCAGACGCAGATCTTGTGTTTGATGTGAGATTTCTGCCTAATCCATATTATATTGAAGAACTTAAACACCTTACCGGTAATGATAAGCCTGTACAGGATTATGTGAAGAAAGCTCCGGAGACAACAGAATTTCTGGAAAAGATAGATGATTTATTGAAGTTCCTTCTGCCTAATTATGTTAAGGAAGGAAAGAACAGCCTTGTTATTGCAATTGGCTGTACAGGAGGAAAGCATCGTTCAGTTACTCTTGCTAATGAAATCTATAAGCTTATAAGCAGGACTGAGTATGGTTGCAAGGTTGAGCATAGAGATATTGAGAAAGATTCTAAGAGAAAAGGTTAAGTATGTCATTTTCATCAGAAGTAAAAGAAGAGTTAGTTAAGAAAACAGATTCCGCGAGGCATTGCCAGATTGCGGAATTTGCTGCGTTTATGGGAATGTCTGGCAATGTAAGCGAGACAGATAATGGAGAATTATGTCTGGAATTCGTTACAGAGAACGAATTGTCAGTTGAGAAATTCAGTGACCTGTTATTGAGAATATTTAGCATTAAGATGGATGCTGATACGAATGAAATGGTTAAGAATGGCAAGGAAACTATTATAAGGATAACCAGACAGAGTGATGTTGCTAAGATATTGCAGACATTAAAATGGTGCGACGACAGGTTTACACAGATTGAACCGGTGTTTGTTGACGCAAGAATTGTAGCTATGGACTGCTGTAAGAAAGCATTTATAAGAGGAGCTTTTATGGAACGAGGTTCTATAAGTGACCCGAACAAGTTCTATCACTATGAGATTGTGTGCAAATATGAAGAGGATGCTGATATTCTTATGGATATGCTGCGTTTCTTTGGACTTGATGCCAAGGTTATTGTAAGAAAAAACAGTTTTGTTGTATATATGAAAGAAGGCAATAATATTACTGATACGCTTAATCTTATGGGAGCGGTTGTATCACAGATGAATCTTTACAATGTTATGATTCTTAAGGGAATCAGTAATGATGTCAACAGAAAGGTAAATTGTGAGACTGCTAATCTTAACAAGACAATTGAAGCGGCGGTCAAGCAGATTAAGGATATTGAACTTATAAGAGATACAGTCGGGCTGGACAGTTTAAGTGACAGTCTGATGCAGGTTGCTCTTTTAAGACTTGAGAATCCTGACATGAGTCTTCAGGGACTGGGTGAGCTGTTAGACCCTCCGGTTGGGAAATCAGGTGTAAACCACAGATTAAGAAAGATTGGCGAGAAGGCAGATGAATTAAGACAGAGCATGGGAATCTCTGTCTGATTAAATATTTTTAATAAAATTTTACATTTTCTTTTCAAATAGGGATTGACAAGAAGTGTATAATTGAAAATATGAGATAAAAGAGCAGTCATATACTGCAGAAAGGTTGATTAAGATGACTAAAGTAGATATAATTTCAGGCTTTTTGGGAGCAGGTAAAACAACTCTTATAAGTAAGCTTTTAAAGGAAGCCTTAAAGGGAGAGCAGGTAGTTCTTATTGAGAACGAGTTTGGTGAAATCGGTATTGATGGAGGATTCCTTAAAGATTCAGGCGTTGAGATAAGAGAGATGAATTCAGGATGCATCTGCTGTTCACTTGTTGGTGATTTCGGAACTTCTCTTAAGGAAGTTGTAGACAAGTATCACCCGGACAGAATTATTATTGAGCCTTCAGGAGTAGGCAAGCTTTCAGATGTTATCAAGGCTGTTAAAGATCTTCACATTGAGAATGAAATCGTTCTTAACAGTGCTTCAACAGTTGCAGATGCTTCTAAGGTTAAGGTTTATATGAAGAATTTTGGCGAGTTCTTTAATAACCAGATTGAGCATGCAGGAACTGTTATTTTAAGCAGAACACAGAATGTTTCTGAAGAAAAGTTAAAGACCGCTATTGAGCTTATTAAGAGTGTTAATCCTAATGCACATATTATCACAACTCCTTGGGATGATATTGACGGAACTAAGATTCTTGGAGCAATGGAGAATGTTACTAACCTTGAGTTAGACATGCTTGCAGAGGCAGCACAGAAGGCTTATGAGGAGCATGAGAAGGAGCACCACCACCATCATCATCATGAAGATGGAGAGTGCTGCTGTTGTGGCGGACATCATGATGATGATGACGAGCATGAACATCATCACGACCACGAGCATGAGCATCATCATGACCATGATGAGGAACATGAGCATCATCACGACCACGAGCACGAACATCATCATGACCATGAGCATGATCATCACCATCATCATGCAGATGACGTATTTACAAGCTGGGGAACAGAGACTCCTAAGAAGTATGAGAAGGCAGAGCTTGACAGCATATTAAAGAAGCTTTCTGAGAGTGAAGATTATGGTAAGGTTCTCCGTTCTAAGGGTATGCTTCCTTGTACAGATGGAACATGGATGTATTTCGACCTTGTACCAGAAGAATATGAGATTCGTGAGGGAAGTGCTGATTTCACAGGAAGAATCTGTGTAATCGGTTCTGAACTTAAGGAAGATGCACTTAAGGAACTTTTTGAAGTTTAATCAGTGTTTAATAGAAGAACACATTTTTACAACGCATTTATAATGAAATGATAGCGCAAATGCGCGGAAATGAGGATAAATATGGCAAATGAGGAATATCAGATTCCGATTTTCTTGATTAACGGTCAGCTTGACAGTGGTAAAACAAGATTTATCTCCGATACTATAGCAATGGGACAGTTTGCAGATGCTAAGAATAAACTTCTTATTGTGTGTGAAGAAGGTGAAGAGGAGTATAGCGAGAAGCTTCTTAAGGACAACGGAGTTGATATGGTTGTTGTAGAGAAGGAAGATTTTAATATCAAGACTCTTAATGAACTGGACAAGAAGTATGATCCATGGATTGTTATTGTTGAATATAACGGAATGTGGGATCCAGCACTTATTCTTGGAAGTGAGAAGCCAAGAGGATGGCAGGTATACCAGTCTATAACTTTAGTTGATGCCAATGCATTTGGCTTACAGTGGGCTAACATGAAGTCTATTATTGCAGAGTCTGTTAAATATGCTGATATGGTTATCTTTAACAGATGCAAGTCAGGTATGGATCTTGGCAGCTACAGGAGAAGCATGAGAGCATTAAATCCTGCACTTCAGATTATCTTCGAGGACGAGAAGGGTGACCAGGTTGCTATATCTGAACAGCTTCCATACGATATCAATGCTGATGTTATTCAGGTTGATGACGAAGATTATGGTATCTGGTATATGGATGTGTCTGAAAGACCGGAAGTATACGCAGGTAAGAAGGTAAGATTCAAGGGACAGGTTCTTAAGAACAAGTACTTTAAGGATAAGAATTTCGTTCCGGGAAGAAAGGTTATGACATGCTGTGCAGAAGATACACAGTTTATTGGTTATATCAGCTTCTACAACAACATAGCTTCTCTTGAGAACAGAGAATGGATATGGGTTACAGCTACTATTAAGTATGAATTCCAGATGGCATATAAGAAGAAAGGTCCTGTTCTTTACGTTGAAAGCGTAGAAAAGACAGGTGCACCTAAGGAAGAGATGGTGTTCTTCTGATATGATACAGGATATATGGCCAAAACATCTGGACAACCAGTATAAGAATCTTAAGCCAGGCAATGAGGATACTGTGTTTTATTTTCAGGGTTCCTCGTTGCTTGCAAGACCATCAGGACATTTTAACTTACAGAATTCTGAAGAAAATGTATTAATATATCCACAGTATGATGAGTTCGTTCAGGGGATAAAGTCCTCTTACGGAGACAAAGCTGTGGATAACTTTGAATTCATATATTTGTTGTCAATTGATGAGGAACATTTTTTCCTCGCAAGAAAGACAGGAAGCCTCGAAAGAGGCACATTCTTGGGAGAGATGGCTGATTCAGCTGTACACAAGGATATGTATTCTTTCGTCAGAGGATATGAATTCATAGGAGTCGATTCTTTCCGTAAGGCACAGCCAAGAGAGTATGCTTATGCGGCTATTACTGCATTTCATCTGTATGGCTGGTACAGGGATAATCATTTCTGCGGAAGATGCGGAAAACCACTCAAGCATGATGACAAGCAGAGAATGTTACGCTGTGACTGCTGTAAGAATATGGTATTTCCTAAGATATGTCCGGCTGTTATTGTTGCAGTTACAGATAAGGACAGAATTCTTCTTACTAAATATGCTGGAAGAACTTATAGGAATTATGCGCTTATTGCCGGATTCACTGAGATTGGTGAAACAACAGAGGAAACTGTAAGCAGAGAAGTTATGGAAGAGGTAGGTGTGAAGGTTAAAAATATCACATATTATAAGAGCCAGCCTTGGGGACTCAGCGGTTCTCAGCTTCTTGGTTACTTCTGTGAGCTTGACGGTGACGACACAATAACTCTTGAAGAAGATGAGTTATCGGTCGGCACATGGGTCAAGGCAGATGATATAGATGTAATTGATGACCATATCAGTCTCACAAGGGAAATGATTGAGAAATTCCGCAGTGAGCATGTGAGTCACAATTAATTGTAATCTTTAAAACTAATATTAAGATCTATGGTATTACCACTGACACCGTCTAACTTAGCTGATTCAGTGTATTGCCATATAGAGAATTCATATGGGAAGTAAGGTGTGTCTGAATAGTAGGCAAACCACTTCTCATATTTTTCTAAGCGGGTAAGGTCAAGTCTTCCAACGAATCCCTTGAGATTGGAATATATCATTGGCTTATAGCCTGCTTTTTCTATCTTGTCGCAGAATGCGATTATGATATCTGTAAGTTCTTCAGTAGTCAGATTCTCCTGTCTGTATGAATCGCCCGAAATCTCCTCAAAGTCAATAACTACAGGATATGTAATCTTGTAAGGCTTGATAATATCAAGAACATAATCAGCCTCTTCTATAGCTTCCTGTTTCGTAATTGCAGATGAGAAGAAGTATGCGCCAATCTTAATATTATTCTTTATTGCGTCTTTTGCAAATGTATCAAATGAAGAATCAGTGTTCAGGATTCCATTGCCATAGCTTCTGAAACCACATCTTAACATGGCAAATTCAACGCCCTGTTCTTTTAATTTCTTAAAGTCAATATTCCCCTGAAACTTCGAGGCATCAACACCCATATGTGTTGTAACTTTACCGTCTTCATTGTATGTAATAATTCCTTTATCATCCTGCTTGAAATTCTCATCCTTATAATTATTCTTCGCAAGTTCAGGAAGTATCTGCGCAAATACATACTGATTCTTATTGTTCACATAGACTATATTATCAGGGAAATAGCTCTTAAGTATAGAAAGAGAACCTTCACCGTTAGTGAATCTTAACTTCATATCAGAAAGAAGATCCTCTTTTTCTTCTGACTTTAGTTTCTCAATCTCGTCATTGCTAAGCTTATCGGTATTAGTTGCAACGGTTGATTTTCGGTACTTAATAATGACACCGGTGGTCAGAAGACCGAACATTACAGTTGTCATAAAGAATATTAAAGTTGTTATCACAAAAGGATTGGTTTTCTTCGATTTCATAGTGCATCACCTCTATAATAATTAATTATGAGTTATTCATAAAAAGTATTTCTTGTATAAATGGTATATTAGCTTTTGCGAAATGTCAATTAGAATTCATATGATTTTTTAAATAAAAATATACAAAAGGTATTGACAATTTTTAGAATAGAATGTATATTATCTGTACAACACAACAATTCTTATGAAACTCAGAATTCAGACGCAGAAAGCTGGGATTCTTTTGCCTTTGCAAGAAGGTAGTTATACCGTTTCTGTTCCGAGTTAAGCTGGTAGATATAACAGTCTATCAGATCAGGATCAGTAACATTATCAAGATTAGAATAGGCAGTGTACATAGCCTTTTTAGTCATCATAAGTTCCTGTAACAGATATTTTTCATCATATGTAGCAGGCTTCTTTTTTTTACCAAACATTTTCAATAGAATTACTCCTTAATATCAAGATTAGGGGCAGTGTATGCCTTGTATTAAAAGTATAGGCAGTAAATGGTAATTCTATACATATTTTTTGGAGGGAGGTGGATAAGTGACAGATATTATATCAGCAGTTATTGCGCTGGTATTAATTATATGGGCAGTAACAGAGGATGTAAAAGGTTTCAGAATACCTAATTATCTGATTGTGACAGGAATGATAACAGGGGTGATTATGCTTTGTATCAGATATGTTACCAGACAGCATATTGAAGATTATCTGCTTGGTACCTTGGCGGGATTATCAGGGATGTTGATTCTTTATGCTGTAAGAGCAGTAGGCGCAGGTGATGTAAAACTTTTTGCAGTACTTGGATTATTGCTGGGAAAAGTAATAATTATCCGGTTGATTGCAGTATCGCTCATATCAGGGGCAGTTATCGGAATTGTTGAGTTGTGTATAAGAAAGACCAGATTGGTAGAACTGGGAGGATATAAGGTGAAAGTTCATGGATTTCATTATGCAATAGCTACACTGGCTGCATATGTTGTTGTGTTGGGATATGGAATTGTTGTGAGTATATAAAATAATTAGGGGGTGACAATATGGGGAAAAATAATATCTGTGTAATATATGATTCTGATGAAAATTATGCCAAAAGATTAATGTCGATTATAAATGATGATAATGAAATTCCTTATAATGCACAGGTATTTACAAAGGAAAAAGAACTTGACAGCTATCTTCACGAAAAAAAGGCGGATGTGCTTATGATAAGTGAGGAAGCATACGCATATGATGCGGGAAGAACTGGAAGTAAAACTGTTGTGCTTTGCGAAGAAGATGATGATGCGCAAGAGATTAATTCCAGAGAAAAAGAAGAACTGATAGGAGTCTGCAAATATCAGCCGTCATATCAGCTTTTACATACAGTTATGAGATATGACAGGAAAGATAGAATTAAGAGAAGCGGAATGCTTAAGGCTATTGGTGTATATGGCTTTAATAATACAAAACGTATTCTGCTGTCACTGGCATTGGCACGGGTATTGTCAGAAAGCGGAAATACTTTATTTATAAGTTTTGAAGTGTTTTCGTGTCTTGGAAATATTTTAAAAAGTGAAAGTACAGAGAATTTGTCGGACGCATTATATGCATTCAGGCAGAACCATAATCAGTTTCACAAAAATATAGTCAATGCAATAAATCATTGTGATAGGCTTGATTATATACCAGAGGCAGATTGTGCAGAAGATATTGCGGATATAAAGCCAGAAGAAATATGTACATTTGTACAGGGGATAGGAAGAGAAATGGGATATTCGTATATTGTCATTGACATAGGGGATTGTATAAGAATGCCATGGGATGTTTTGGGCTGTTGTGATAAATGTTACATGACTCTTGGTGATGATTATATAGAAAATTGCAGAATTAAAAATCTTGAAAAATATATGATTGAGCAAGGGATGGATAATATTGTGCAGAGTATCAATAAAGTACAGGTAAAATTGAATGTTGATATTACCATGGATGACTTGTGGGGAAAGCTGCCATTTAATGATTTTTATGAAGAATTAAAAAGTACTCTTAATCCGGGTGAAGAATAATGGAAGAATTATATAAGCAGATACGTCACAATGTTTATCAGAATCTGGATATAGCACGCAATATTACAGATGATGAGTTGTATTCTGTGATTGATAGCTGTATTTATGATGCGAGCCGACAGAAAATTATTTCAATCAGACAAAAAGAAGAATTGAGAAACAGAATATATAATTCTATAAAAAAACTGGATATATTGCAGGAGTTATTGGAAAACCCTGATATTACGGAAATAATGGTTAATGGTAAGGATAATATTTTTTATGAGAAATCAGGTTATATAGAGAAATGGAATAAACATTTTGACAGTGAGCAGAAGCTTGCAGATATTGCACAGAGAATAGCAGCAATGTCCAACAGAATGGTCAATGAAGCATGTCCTATTGTAGATACAAGACTGGAGGATGGATCCAGAGTTAATATCGTATTACCTCCGGTTGCGATGGATGGCCCCGTAATAACTATAAGAAAATTTTATGATAAACCGTTAACGATAGACCGGTTGATTGAACTTGGAACAATAACAGAAGAGGCGGCACATTTTTTGGAAAAACTTGTTAAAAGCAGATATAACATATTTATTTCTGGGGGAACGGGAAGTGGAAAAACAACATTTTTAAATGTGTTGTCAGATTATATACCTGATGATGAACGTGTAATAACAATTGAGGATTCAGCGGAATTGCAGTTACATAATATTAAAAATCTGGTAAGGCTGGAAGCAAGGATGGCAAATTCAGAGGGAAATAATGCAGTAGCAATCAGAGATTTAATAAAATCAAGTCTTCGAATGAGACCTGACAGAATTGTAGTTGGAGAGGTAAGAGGTGCAGAGGCATTGGATATGCTTCAGGCAATGAACACGGGACATGACGGCAGTCTGTCTACAGGACATGGTAACAGCCCCAAAGATATGCTTACAAGACTTGAAACCATGGTGCTTATGGGAATGAATATGCCCATAGATGCAATAAGGACACAGATAGCTTCAGCAATAGATATTATAGTTCATCTTGCAAGGCAGAGGGATAAGAGCAGAAAGGTGGTGCAGATTGCAGAAGTCGGAGATTATAAAAACGGTGAGATTGAACTTACTCCATTATTCAGATTTGTTGAGAAAGGCGAAGGCAAAGATGGAAGGATACTTGGGGAACTTGTCAGGCAGAATGCAGATATTAAAAGGACGGAGAAACTTAAGTCAGCAGGAATTACTCTCTGGTAATGTAAGGTATATTGCTGAGGGAATAGTAGTTATTGTAATAGCTGCATATATTTTTTACGAGAATATTCTGATGGCTCTACTTTTGTCACCGTACATTTTTATACATCTTAAGGAATCACAGAGGCTGCAGGAGGCAAAACGCAGAAATATTCTTATAAAACAGTTTAAGGATGGAATAATGTCGGTTTCATTTGCTTTAAATGTCGGGTATTCAATTGAAAATTCATTTTCGCAGGCAATAGATGAGCTGGTGCTTCTTTATGGAGAAAATGCGGATATAGTATCTGGATTCAGAAATATAGTAATAAGAATTAATCAGAATGAGAATCTGGAAGATATTCTTATTGATTTTGCTGATGATTGCAAGGCTGAGGATATAATGTATTTTGCGGAAGTGTTCAGGTATGCAAAACGCAGCGGCGGAGATTTGATATCTATAATAAGAAATACAGCAGATATTATACAGCAAAAAACTGAGGTGGCATCGGAAGTTGAAACAATTGTCAGTGGAAAAAGAATGGAACAAAAGGTTATGAGTGCAATACCAGCATTAATAATAATATATCTTAAGGTGACAGCAAGGGATTTTATAGAACCGTTATATGGCAATGTATCGGGAATGTTGATTATGACAGGTTGTCTTATTATCTATCTTATTTCTAATGTGTGGTCTAAGAGGATTGTCAATATTGAAGTTTAAGAGAATAAAATTAGATTTATTTAATGGTAAAAATTTTGATTTAAAGAAAAAGATAATTGCAGCAATAGTTGTAAGTGTTGTGTTTTCGGTGATGAGTGTCCTTTTAAATCAGCATGATAAAGCTGTGATGTCTACATTGACGCGTCCGGAACCAGGTGAAACAGATGAGATTAAGCAGATAAAAGTGCTGGATAAAAAAGGTGAAGTTCTTGCACAGCTTAATGTAAATATTGAGCCAAGGCAGTTATCTGAAAATGAAATTTTTGAGTATTTTGATAATGCATTTGAAGAGATAAAGACAAAAATGCTGAAAGAAAATACAGATCTTAACCATGTCACATCTGACTTGAATTTGTGCGATACAGCACAAAATGGAGTTGTGGAACTGGAATGGTATTCAACTGATTATGAACTTGTAGGTTACGATGGCAAAGTTAATAATCGTGGATTTTCTGATTCGGATGAACGGAGAGTTAAGTTAGTTTTAATCACTAAATATGGAGAGTATAGAAAAGAATATGATATTGAGGTAAATATAACTGCACCTCAATATGATTCTTATACGCGTATAAAGGTTCATGCAGAGGATGGGATAAAACAGGCAGCAGATAGTAATCCGGAGTCATCAGATATTAAGCTTCCTGAATATATAGATGGACAGGCTGTTGATTATGAATATGGAAACGAGACAAATTCACCAGTTGTATTTATAGGACTTGGCGGTGTTGCAGTTATTCTTATTATTCTTATGGACAAAAAGAAAAGTAAAGACGTTGCTGATAAAAGAAAAAAGGAACTTGTATATGATTATTCTGAAATAGTTTCTAAACTTACACTGCTTTTAGGAGCTGGAATGACTACAAGAATGGCATGGCATAAGATAGCAGATGACTACAATAGGAAAAAACAAAATGAAGGGTTCATTTTAAGACCAGCTTATGAAGAAATGTATGAAACAGACTGTAATATGCAGGCAGGAGTATCAGAAGGAATAGCATATGAGAGGTTTGGGAAAAGATGTGGTACAAGAGAATATATGAAGCTGGCATCTTTATTGCAGACAAATTTAAGAAAAGGTACAAGTCATATACGGGAATTGTTAGAAGTGGAAGTTAATGGAGCATTTGAGAAAAGAAAAAATTTAGCAAAGATTAAAGGTGAAGAAGCGACTACAAAATTGCTATTTCCTATGCTTTTAATGCTTGTGGTAGTAATGGCAATCATTATGATACCAGCAGTAATGAAATTCAGGATGTAGGGTTGTAAGTCGGTAAGAAAGGAGAAGCGTATGAAAAAAATGTGTTATGAGGTCAAAAAGTTCTGGGAAAATGAAGATGGAATGGGAGTTGTAGAAGTGGTGCTGATAACTATTGTGCTTGTTGGACTGGTTATCTTATTTAAAAATCAGATAACAGCACTTGTTAATAATATTCTGTCTAAGATGTCTAGTCAGGCTAATAAAATCTGATGGGAGGATCTGGTGTTAAAAAAATATATAAAAGCCCAGATTACAATAATGGCAGCACTTAGTATTACACTTGTGTTATCCCTGATACTGACCTGTATAAGGTCAGTATCAGACAATATGAGAAATACATATATCAAGTCTGCATGTATGCTGGCAATGGAGGGGGCATTTTCCTGTTATCATAACGATATGCTGGATGAGTATGACATTTTAGTAATGAAGAAAACAGATGTTATAAAAAGACATACAGAGGATTATATTAGACAGAATACAGACATGGGCAGTAAAGGAATTGAGCTTACGGGAGTTGAATTTAATGATTTTGGATATATAACCTCTGATGGTGGTTACTATCTGACAAAAGAAATTGCAGCTTATATGAAATATGGAGTGTATTCTGAAGTTATAGATATGTTTAAGAATACACAGGAGCAGGTAGAAAAGGCTGAAAAAATAAATGAAATAGCATCTGATATTTCAAAGTGTGAAGAAGAATTGTGGAATATCGATGAAAAAATTCTACAATTAATCCAGCTGGTTGATGGAGTTAAGACAAATGATACGGGACTGGTAATAAAAAGTGGAAAGCCGGAAGCTGTTACAGATGGATTTGCAAAAATGGCGGTTAATGGTGAAGTTTCTATGATATCTGTTGGTGTAGGTGATTCACGGATTTATGATTCGGTGAAAAACAGTGCTGTTAGTTATGTCAATGTATATAAAATATTACAGGATATGATAGATGATGTGGATGGATTATATGAGATAGGTGATGAAGAGAGTGAATTATCAGGAAATAATTCTTATGCGGCACTATATTCAAGAAACTATGATGCTTTAAGTAAAGCATTAGAGGAAAGCAGAGAAAAAACGAAAGAGGCTTTAAATGTATTGGATGAATATGAATCTGCAAAGACGGGAGTGGATGATAGTATATTTGAATGCATTGATAAAATTAAGAGTAACAGAGAGATACTTGGTGAAGAATTATATAGAGGCATGATGTCTGATATTGAAGATATGCAGACAACAGAAACATCTAGTAAGAAAAGTATGTGTGATACAGAAATTTTAAAACAGGCATTACAAAGAAATGAGGTTATTCTTGATGGAGTATATAAAGTACTTAAAGAACTGGATGTGAAATTATTACAGGCTGATTGTAAGTCTGTAAGACCTAAAGTTATAAGATGTAGGGAACTTTTATCCGGATTATCGGCTAAGGGATTGGAGTTCGATTATTCAGGCATAGATTTTACTCCCAAGGGAAATGGTTTGTCAGCAGTGAAAAAAATAAAACAGCTGATAACGGATGGAATACTGGCATTGGTAGTTAACACAGATGAAATTTCATCAAAGGTGATTAATTATTCAGATCTGGCATCAACAATAACAGATAAATATGAAAATAATGATTCTGCATTTAATAAAACGGCAGATGCTTTGCTTATGAATGAGTATCTTATGACAAAGTTCAATAGTTATACTGATTATCTTGACAAAGACAGTAATGAAAATGACTGTCTGGATTATACCCTTGAATATATTATTGGGGGCGAAAATAGCGATAAGGATAATCTTGAACAGGTTATGCTGAAATTGTCAGGAATTAGAACAGGTATTAATTTAGCTTATTTAATAACGGATCAGAGCAAGAAAGCAGAAGCATATAGTCTGGCGGCAACAGCATTAGGATTTACAGGTAATATGGCAATAATTAAAGCTGGGCAGTATCTTGTATTATCTGTATGGGCATATGCTGAAGCAGTTGTTGATTTGCGAAAGTTGTATTCAGGAGAAAAAATAGAACTTGTAAAAACGAAAGATACATGGAATTTATCATTAGAAAATTTGTTATCAATGAATTTTGATGTGGATAATGATAATAATAATTCCGGTATAGATTATGAAGGATATATAAGAATGCTACTTGTTATGGAAAGTATGGAAAATAAGAATTATCGTACAATGGGAGCTATGGAATTAAAAATGATTAGTCTTGGCCATAGTGATTTCAGAATGAGAGATTATATAGTTTCAGCACAGGCAAGAGCATTTTTTAAATGTACGGGACGGCAAAAGATATATAAACAATATATGAAATGTTCGTATATATAACATGGTTTAGCAGCATAGGTGCTTCTAAATAGCAGTTCGACGCAGAAACAGGAAATATCATTTTATCTTCATTTTAACGAAAGGGGGACGGTCAGATTAAAAATAAACCTTTTATCATAAAATTGACTCAAAAATACATTTCTGCGTCGGCAACTGTAGAAGGAGCGCTTGTAATTCCACTTTTTGTTTATGCTACAGTGGCAATTATATTTATGCTTTATGTATTTATGATAAGAACGCAGGTAAATAATGCACTGTATAACACGGTAAGAAAAATAAACAGATATGCATATATAAGTGAGTCAGTAAAGACAATTTCTGAGAATGATAAAGACAGCGTTATTAGTAGTTTGAAGAATACAGGGGAAAATGCAGATATGTGCAGGTCTGTTATTTCAATGGCAGAGGTCACGGCAGTTTTTATTGAAGAAATAGGAATGTCCTATGCTGAAGATAACTATATTACAGGAGGAAATGCAGGCTGGGTTTTTGCGGGCTCACAGATACTTGAGAATGGTTCACAAATAAATATTACGCTTACATATCTTGTAAAGAATCCATTTAATATATGGGGAAAACAGGGCATATACATCCGGGAACATTGTATAACGGATGCGTGGCTTGGAGAGGATAAATGTTCATATGAACCATCAGATTATGCTGATGGAGACACTTATGTATATATTACAGAAAATGGAACGGTTTTTCATACCAACATAGATTGTACATATTTGTCTCACCAGATAAAGTCTGCCAGCATAAGTGATATTTTACAATTACGAAATGAGGCGGGCGCTAAATATTATAAATGCAGCAGATGTGAAGGGGAGTCATCGACTGTATATTATACGCCATATGGCCGCAGATATCATACATCTGCTGCATGTGATGCACTTTCGCATAATATTACAAAGATTAAAAGAGAGATTGCAGAGAGAACTATGAGGTGTTGTATAAAGTGTGCCGGGGAGGAAATGGATTAAGTGAATATAACAGATTTGTTTATTATAATATGGCTGTTAGTAATGGGAATTATTGATATTAAAAAGAAAGCAGTTCCCCTTGCTTTACTGATTATATTTTCGGTAATGTCAATATTATTGAAACTTGTATCTGCTATCAGGGATAGACAGCAGATTGAAACCGGATATTTTATTTTTATATTGATATATGCAATGGTGACTATATTTGTTAGTGTATGGGGACAAATGCTTGGAATGGCAGATATGATTATATTGGGGGTACTGTCATTTTTAGCGGGAATTCAAAAAGCAGTGGGGGTTCTTTTGATGGCATTGTTTTTAGTAAGTATATCTGCTGCAATATTGCTGGTGCTGAAGAGGGTAAAAGCTAAAGACAGAATAGCATTTATCCCATACATGTTTTTGGCATATCTGGGGGTGATATTGTGTGGGTAAGAGCATCTTATACAGTGGAAAATGCGGTAATTATTCCAATATTTTCAATGATAATTATTATCATAATTTCTATTACATGCAGCATTCATGATGAAATTATAAAAGAAAATGTTATCAGCCAGACGGCAATAGAAAATGAATTAAATGATATGAGCATTGATAGAAAAAATGAGTTTGAAAAAATAGCAGAGGGATTTTTAAAAGAAAGATGCATATTTTCACATGATTATGAAGTCAGGGTGGATAACTCTTCAATAAAGAAAAGTGAACCGGAAAAAAGTATAAGAATTATGAGGGCAATAATGGAGGCTATTGATTAGGGGAGGAAATAACTTGGAGAGTGAAAATATTAATGTAAGATATGAACATCAGAATAATAGTAATTATCTTGTTATAGAAGATGATAATGAGTATCAGGATTATCAATATAAAATGTTAAAGCGGAATAAGCCGGATCATTTTTTGAAAATGTCTATGTATTCGGTAAATGGCAGATATGGAATCTATTATGATATAACATCAAAACAGCAGCTCAACAGATTTTATGAATACGGAAAGATGACAATGGATGATGTAAAGTCAATATGTGTTAATCTGTCAGAGATGGTCAGAATAGCAGATGATTACATGCTTGATATTGATCATGTGAAAATTGAGCCAAAGTATTTATATATGGATGTAGGAACAAGAAAGATATATTTTGTTTATCATACAAGGGTTAATTCAAATACATTTAATGAAGAATTAAAAATATTATTTGAATTTATTCTGGAACATTTTGATCATAGTCTTGAAAAAGAATGTATTGTGAAGTTGTATGAGGTATATCAGAAAGTATTAGTTGGTGATTATGATCCATATAATCTGATAAGGATGTTTGGAGGAATAGAGAAAGATAAATATAAAGAGAAAGTTGTTCACGAAAATATAGAGGAAGATATTGAAGAGTATAAAGAAAAAGAAATTATTTCGGTATTTCCAGAACAGATTAAGGTGGATAAAGAGGAAAAAGTGACAGACAAAGTCGTTTCCAGAAAGGTAATTGTGGGGGCCCTGATGATAGCATTTGGTCTGGTTAATATAATATTGCCTGATATGATGCCAATAAACATACCATCGTTAGTTGCTTTTGTGTCATTGGGATCGGGAACAGGAATTTTGTTTTATACTAAAAAACATCATGTGAAAGAGAATACAGTTACTATTGTTGAGAAAGAGGAAGTTCCATATGTGATAAAAGAAAAAAGAGAACCTGAACAGAAAGATAAGACAGATGTGTATGACGATATGTGTAATGAAACAATCCTTTTGTCAGACTATATTGGGGCGTCTGGGAAAAAGAAAACTTTAAAATTACATATGGTGGAAGATGATGGTGTGCAGAATCCTTTAATGCATACAAAAGAATTAGAAAATATCAGTACTATTGAAATGGACAAATATCCATATGTTATAGGGAGTTTTGACAAAATGGCAGATGTTATAGTGGAAGCACACGTTATAAGCAGGATGCATTGTTGTATTTATAATGATAAGCTATCGGAGGATATATATGCTGTAGAGGATCTTAATGCTACGAATGGTACATATGTTAATGGGGAAAGACTTAATAATCATGAAAAGAGGCAGCTTTTTAACGGAGATATATTAAAGCTGGCAGCAGTTTCCTTCAAGGTTGAAATAAGCTAGATTTTATGCTATATTCACACTAATATATCAATGATAACTGATATAGATAATTAAACATATATGGGGATTATTAAGATGAATATTAATATATACTACGGTGGAAGAGGTCTGGTTGATGACCCTACAATTTTTGCTATTAACAAAATTCAGGAAGTACTTAACGAACTTAATGTCAATGTGACAAGATATAACCTGTATGAGATGAAAAATACAATAACTACATTATCACAGACAATAACAGAAGCGGATGGTGTTATTTTTGCGACAACTGTGGAATGGGTAGGTATGGGTGGCTATATGCAGACTCTGCTGGATTCATGCTGGTTATATTCGGATAAATCACAGGTATCTGATGTATATATGTTTCCTGTTGTAATGGCCAGAACATATGGAGAACGAGAAGTTACACTGGCATTGAATAATTCATGGGAGATAATTGGAGGAAAGATAGGTCCGTCATTAAGTGCATATATTGATGATACAACAGATTTTGAATTTAATACTGAATATAACAACATAATTGAAAAGTATGCAGAAAATGTATATAGAACAATTTCGCAGAAAATAAAGCAATTACCATCAAGCAGTCAGACAATAAAGAATAATGTTCTTAAAGATACTATAAAACTTACTCCGCAAGAGAGTGAGCAGTTATCTAAATATGTGTCTGATGATACATTTGTTAAAACACAAAAAGAGGATATTGAATCGCTTGCGAGCATATATAAGGAACTGCTTAATGATCAGGAAAATGGAGGAGATAATTATTATATAGATGTCTTTAAAGACAATTTTACTCCTTCATCAGGGTATAAAAGTACATATATGTTATCAATAAGTGATAAAGATAAACTCATCAGTATATATGTTGATGGAAGTAACATTGAAGTAGAACTTGGAGAGAACAGGAATGCGGATGTAATAGGAAAGCTTAATAAAGAAACTTTTGATAATATTGTTAATGGACAGCAGACTTTCCACAGAGCATTCATGACAGGGGCAATGACAGCAAGGGGTAATCTGAAAACATTAAGAATGCTTGATGAAATATTCAGATTTCAGAATTAATCTGAAATCTGAATGCTAATTAGTCAGTACTGCACGGAATAATAATGCTGAAGATGGTTTTATTGTTATCAGATGTAAGTGAATAAGCCATATGATATTTCATACATATCTGGTGAACAATGGATAGTCCGACTCCACAATGATTTTGCCTGGTTGAGAAAAAAGGTTGTACCATCTGTTCCAGATGGGGGAAGCCTGATGCAGGGACTGTAGTATCATTTATTATCTTTATATGTATTTCAGAAGTGTTACACTTTTCAGAATAAAGAGTTATTTCTCCAGTATATTCAGAGGCTTCACAGGCATTTAATATAATTTCTGTCAGCATCATTTTTAAGTGGTCATAATTGATAAGGATATCAGGGATGTTACCGAGATTAAACTCGAAGCTGCAATCATTGTCAATTGTATCGTCAATAATGTCAGGCATTTCATAAAGAATATCATTTATATTGACAGGAGATATATCTGCATCCTTCATACTATAGCGGTACAGGGTTGTACGATCCATATGATGTATGAGTTCTGATAAAACATTTTCCATACGCGAAAAGTATTTGATATCAGACAATTCCGGACATTTTTTCTTAAGAAGCTGAAAACTTGTTTTTAAATAGGCTATATGATTTTTTATGTCATGAGAATCGATAGATAATTCAGATGGCGAGATAAAGGACATTTTATTAATAATTGGTTCAAGGTCTGGAGAATATTTTATCAATTCATTTAATTTCTTGTATTCATCATAGTTTAACATTTAAAAATTCCTTTCAGACATTAAATTAATAAGTTTTTTGCTATGAGGTTGTAATCGAACCTTCTTTAAGTTATCATATAAAAGTATATATTAAAGTATATACATATTCGAAATACATGTAAACAAAAGTATTTCGACAAATTTCGCGCAAAGTGAGGAAATAGTATGAAAAAGGATGATTGTATTTTTTGCAAGCTGGCAAACGGCGAGATTCCAACGAATGCTCTTTATGAGGATGATATCGTAAAAGTTATTTTCGATGCTAATCCAGCCGCTAAAGGACATGTGCTTATATTGCCGAAAGAACATTTTGACAATATATATGAACTGGATGATGACACGGCAGCACATGTATTTAAAGTAGCAACAAAGATTTCTAAGGCGTATAAGAAGGCGCTGGATTTTGACGGACTTAATATTGTACAGAATAATGGAGAAGTTGCAGGGCAGACAGTATTTCATTTTCATATGCATATTATTCCAAGAATTAAAGGTGATACAGTTAAGGTTGGCTGGGTTCCGGGAACTGCGGACAATGCAGCTATAGCATCAATTGTAGAAAAGGTTACACCTTATCTTTAATTTTATATGTTTTTAGCATAAAGAGGGTATGAATCAGATATTAAGCGGGAAACCGCAATGATATAGAAAGAGGAGAAAACATGATTAAATTAAGTGAAGGAGGAGCATATCTTATCAATGGCGTTGACATTGTGGAGGATAGTGCTTCTGCTGTAAATGAAGTGGCAGCAAAAACAGGATGTTCAGTAACTAAGGAAGAAGCTTCTAAGAATACTATTGCATATGGAATTCTTGAAAGCCATAATACATCTGGAAACATGGAGAAGTTAAAGATTAAGTTTGATAAGATGACTTCACATGATATTACATTTGTTGGAATTATCCAGACAGCAAGAGCATCAGGGCTTGAGAAATTCCCAATTCCTTATGTACTTACTAACTGTCATAACAGTCTCTGCGCAGTTGGCGGAACTATTAATGAAGATGATCATATGTTTGGACTTACATGTGCAAAGAAATATGGTGGAATATATGTACCACCTCATCAGGCAGTAATCCACCAGTTTGCAAGAGAGATGCTGGCTGAAGGCGGCAAGATGATTCTTGGTTCAGACAGCCATACACGTTATGGAGCTCTTGGAACAATGGCTATGGGCGAAGGTGGACCAGAGCTTGTTAAGCAGCTTCTTAATAAGACATATGATATTAACAGACCGGGAGTAGTAGCTATCTACATGACAGGAGAACCAGCTAAGGGTGTTGGTCCTCAGGATGTTGCACTTGCTATTATTGGTGCTGTATTCGGTAACGGTTATGTTAAGAATAAGGTTATGGAGTTCGTTGGTCCAGGTGTTTCATCACTCAGTGCTGATTTCAGAATTGGTGTAGATGTTATGACTACAGAGACAACATGTCTTTCATCTATCTGGAGAACAGATGATAAGATTAAGGAATTCTATGATATTCACGGAAGAAGTGAGAGTTATAAGGAACTTAATCCGGGAAATGTTGCTTATTACGATGGCGTTGTATATGTAGATTTAAGTACAATCAAGCCAATGATTGCTATGCCATTCCATCCAAGCAATACTTACACAATTGAAGAACTTAATGCTAACCTTGAGGATATTCTTCATGATGTAGAGAAGAAGGCTCTTGTAAGTCTTGATGGACAGGTTGAATATAAGCTTACAGATAAGATTAAGAATGGCAAGCTTTATGTTGATCAGGGAATCATTGCCGGATGTGCCGGTGGTGGTTTTGAGAATATATGTGCTGCAGCAGATATTCTTAAAGGAAAGTCTATTGGCGCAGATGAGTTTACACTCAGTGTATATCCTGCAAGTACACCTATTTATGTTGAACTTGCAAGAAATGGAAGACTTGCAGACCTTATGGAGACAGGTGCAATTGTTAAGACAGCATTCTGTGGACCATGCTTTGGTGCAGGAGATACACCTGCTAATAATGCATTCTCAATCAGACATTCAACAAGAAACTTCCCTAACAGAGAAGGCTCTAAGTTACAGAATGGTCAGATATCATCTGTTGCACTTATGGATGCACGTTCTATTGCCGCAACAGCAGCTAATAAGGGATTCCTTACAGCAGCGACAGATATGGATGTAGAGTTCACAGGACCAGCATATCATTTTGACAGCTCAATCTATGCAAACAGAGTATTTGACAGCAAGGGTGTTGCAGATCCAGATCAGGAAATCCAGTTTGGTCCTAATATCAAGGACTGGCCAGAAATGGTTGCACTTCCAGAGAACCTTATCATTAAGGTTGTATCTGAGATACATGATCCTGTTACAACAACCGATGAACTTATTCCATCAGGAGAGACTTCATCATACAGATCTAATCCTCTTGGCCTTGCTGAATTTGCACTTTCAAGAAAAGATCCTGCATATGTAGGACGTGCCAAGGAAGTACAGAAGGCTGAAAAGGCAAGAGAAGCAGGACAGTGCATGGGAGAAGCATTACCAGAGCTTAGAGAAATCATGCATAAGATTAAAGAGACATATGATGTCCACAAGTCTAATGTTGGAGTAGGAAGTACTATATTTGCAGTTAAGCCGGGTGACGGTTCAGCAAGAGAGCAGGCAGCTTCATGTCAGAAGGTACTTGGCGGATGGGCTAATATAGCTAATGAATACGCTACTAAGAGATATCGTTCTAACCTTATTAATTGGGGTATGCTTCCATTCATAATTGATAAGGGAGAACTTCCATTTGAGAATGAAGATTATATCTTCATTCCAGAGATTCAGGATGCAATTAAGAACAAGGTATCTACAATCAAAGCTTTTGTTGTTAATAAGGACATGAAAGAGTTCGAACTTAAGCTAGGTGAACTTACAGATGATGAGAGACAGATAATTCTTGATGGTTGTCTTATCAATTATTATCGTGAGAACAAGTAATTAAGATGAAATATTAGTATATACGGAAGTTGGTGGGTACATGGCAGAACAGAATATACTGAATGGTAATCAGAAACAGCTTGAGCAGATTATTGGCGATATGAAAGAACATAATTCCAAGAAAGAAAGGCTGGAAAAGCTTTCAGAAAGTGTGAAGGATATATCTAAGGAATTAGATAATGCTCAAAAAGAAAAGCAGAATGAAACAGATTCTAAGATAAAAGCCAGTATTGATGCTATATGTGATGGATATGACAAATCAATAAATGCAGATAAAGAAAAGATAAAAAATGTAACTGTAGCAAGAGATAAGGCAAAGATGGCTGGTGTAAAAGATAGAATTAATGCAGAGACAGCATCTTTAAGAGCAGAAAATTCTGATTTGGCAGAACAGATTAATGAAGCATTTATACATGAGAATATATCTAAGATATGTAATAGCCAGATATTTATAGCGGTTTTTAATCCTGTGAAACTATTGGATTATGTTATTGATGTAATACTGCTGTTGGTTATATTTGCGGCTGTTCCAGTTATTCTGTTTGTACTGCCGGTTATTCCACAGTGGATTCTTTTAGTATATTGTATAGCAGTATCCCTGATATGTATGTTGGTTATAAAATGCATTTACAGGGCAGTGTTGTTAAAACATAAAGAAACGATACTGGCAGCTCAGGATACCAGAATACAGATTCTTGACAATAAAAAGCGTATTAAGAAAATCGAGAAAAATATCAAAAAAGATAAAAATGAAGATATGTATGGTCTTGAATCTTATGATTCAAAAATCAATAGTCTGCATGATGAGATATCGAGAATCGAAGAAGAAAAGAATGCTGCTTTGGAGGAATTTGAGAATACTACAAAGAAAGATATTGTAAATGAAATTAATGAAAGATATGAAGAAAAGTTAAGCAGTATGGAAACTGAACTTCAAAAGAAAAAGGCAGAGTATGATGATCTTGATGATCTGGTTAAAAAACAGAGAATTTATATCTCATCTAATTATGAAGCTTATCTGGGCAAGGATTTTATGAGTATGGACAAATTGTCTGAGCTGAATCAGATTATGAAGTCTGACTCAGCAGATACGATAGCGCAGGCACTTGCTGTATATAATAATCGTCATTAAAAGTTCTGAGGGCAAGTACAATAGCATCAGCTATCTGGAATATAATTGACAAACGGGTTGTCTGAAGTGTAGAGAATTCCATTTCGCGGGAAGAATTAACAATTCCTGTGATGTGGATATCTCCAACTTCAGGCAGCTTTTTTTTAACTCCAAGACCAGGCTTTAACGGTCCTGTAGCAAGAGTCATAAACCCTATATGCTCTTCTTTTCCTAATGATGCGTCAATGGCAATTATATAAGGATTGTCAAAAGTTTTATTTATTGATTTCATACAATAATTAAGATTGGCTGCATGAACAGGTTCGTGTAAATCTCCAATAAGATGTAATCCGGGAGTAACATAATTTTTAAACTGATGACCGATTAAAGGACCAAGGCTGTCACCTGTAGAGCGGTCACTTCCAATACAAAGAATAATTATTTCCTGTTCTGGCAGGATGGTCTGGCTTACAATAGTACTAAGCATTTTTCCCATTTTAATAGAAGAAGCAGGTTTTTTGGAATCAAAATAATAAAGCATATATACCTCCGGATATTATTTAATGAGACAAACTCTTTAATAATGTGTACGTTGGGAATACTTTAATTATTACAAAAAACTTTTTGAATATTTTTTTGTGTGCTGACAAAATCTGATAATTTTTTCTTAATTGTGGTGATATTATTCTGATGAATAAGAGTAGAAGGAGGCACCATGATAGAGATAATATGTAATGAGGAAAACTCGGACAAGTCTAAAAAGGTTACAAGGGGTGCGGCCATAAGAAGACCGAAAAATATCAAACAGATAGGTGAAGTAAGCTCTGACAAGAAAATATATATAGAAGATTATGCTTTTACATATATAAACTCCATAGCATACAATAATCCTGCAGATTCACAGGCGGGGGTTCTTTTGGGGGAGAATCAGATCGATGGAGAGGAAAAATGCGTCTTTATAAAAGGCATAATAAAGGCAAAGTTAGGGCAGGAGGTAGAAGAAAAAGGAATATATTTTAACGAGAATGTATGGAATGGCATATATTCTGATATAGAAAAATATTTTCCGGATCTGTCTGTTGTGGGATGGTTTGCGGCAATACCAGAAGTAACGCCAGAGAGAATGATGAAATTAAAGAAGATACATCTGGATAATTTTGCCGGAACAATGAAAACATTTTATCTTATTGATACGGTTGAGAAGGAAGAGAATTTCTACCTTTATGAAAATGGTGAGTTAAAAAAACAAAAAGGATATGTATGTTTTTATGAAAGAAACTATGAAATGCAGGAATATATGCTTGAAAGACGTGAGAGAAGTTCAAGTGAAGAAGGTCCTGATAAGGTTATGAAATCAATAAGAAACATAATAAAAGAAAAAGAAGAACTGAGGGAACAGAAGAAAAGTGCCAGATTTATGTATGGAGTAAGTGCATTTATGGTGGTTGTAATTCTGGTAATTGGCATTAATCTGATGAATAATTATCAGAAAATGAAAAAATTTGACAAGTCAATCAGCAGTCTGATGGTTCAGATGTCAGGAAATGATGCAACTAAAGAGGATGATGTTGTGCCAGTAAATAAACTTGAAGGTGGGGTTTATCCTACAGAGGCAGAAACGCCGGCAGAGGAGACAAGCGTTAGCGCAACAGCTACAGAGAGTGTAATTGTAACGACTGTTACACCAGAAGAAGAACAGACAGTTGCCGCTACAGTAAAAGAACCTGTTATATATACAGTTAAGTCTGGCGACACAATAATGGGAATATGCAAAAGGTATTATGGAGATACCTCAAAATGTAAAGAAGTGATTGCATATAATGATATAAAAGATGAAAATGTGTTGTATATAGGTCAGCAGATAAAACTTCCTTGATAAAATTCCCCAATATTGTATAATTAGCTATGTTACTGCATGCAATTAAAAAAGGGGATTAATATGGCAGATATAATATCTGGAAAATCAAGATTTAATGGGGACAGAAATGCCCCGGTAAAGAAAATAATTAATATAAATACAGAGGTTGCAGCATCATCTGAAAATGATGATGATGTTCTGGATGAAGAAGTTGTAAAAAAGAAAATACGCAGACATAAGATCAGATGGGCAGTTGTAATTCTGGTGATTATGATGATAGCAATAGCAGTATATGCTGTTGTATTAAGAGTTATAGATAATTATGATTACAAATCATATGCTATTACTAATTCGATAAACAGAGATGATATTGAATCATCAAAATATGTAGCATTTGCAGATGGATATGTAAGATATAGTAATGATGGAATTTCATATTATAAGAGTAACGGAAAAGTAATATGGAATCAGACATATTCAATGCAGAATCCTGCGGTAAGTATATGTGGTAATTCAATTGCTGTTGCTGATATAAATGGAAGCAGTGCATTTTCGTTTAATGCCGATGGACAAGTTGGCAAGGCAGATACATCAATGCCAATACTTCAGATTGAAGTTTCGTCAGGCGGAAAAATAGCAGCTGTTCTAGAAGATACCAACGCTAATTACATTAATATGTATGATACAAATGGCGACAAGATATACAGCGTCAAAACAACATTGTCAGGCGATGGATATCCATTGGACATAAGCATATCATCAGATGCCAAAAAACTGATTGCATCATTTATAAAGGTGAGTGGAGATGAAATAAAAACAAATGTTGTGTTTTATAATTTTTCTGATGTTGGAAAGAATGAAACAGAGCGTGTAGTTGGTGGCTTTAATTATGATGATGTCATAGTTGGTGATGTAAAGTTTATTGATGATACACAGGCAGTTGCTGTCGGTGAAAATGTTGTAAGCATTTATAAGATTAAAGAATACCCAAGCTTAGAGCATACAATAGAAATTAATAATGAAATAGAAAAAATATTTTATAGTGACAAGTACATAGGCATGATTCTGGATAATTCTGATTCAGGTGATCCATATAAACTGGTGGTTTATAATATGTCTGGCAAAGAAGTTTTTGACACCACATTTGCAGTACAGTATACAGATATCAAATTCGATGGCAAAAGTGTGGTGATGAGTAATTCATCAACATTTGTTCTTATGAATATGAAAGGAAAGGTGCTTGCTGATATAGACTTTGATATGCCTGTTATAAATGTTCTTCCTATCGGAAACAGAGGAAGTTATACACTTGTTAATTCAAAATATATACAGACTATCAGATTAAAATGATAAGGAGATTCAGAAGATGCTTTTAATAGGAGTTATACTGATTTTAGGAATATTTGCCATTATAGGATGGAGAAAAGGTGTCATAAAAATTGTTTTATCACTGGCTGCGATGATTGTAACGATTGTGGCGTCGGTGGTAATTGCACCTGTAGCTACATCGTCTATAAAAAGAGGAACTAATATAGATGAAAATCTGGCACAGTCAATATACGAACTTTTGTCTGATAATAAGGAAATAGACAATTATTTTGCTGAGGGAAATGAACTGCCCGTAAATATTGATACCAGCCAGATTGCAAATTATATAGAATCCATGAATGTGATGATAGGGGAGATAAGTGATAAAGTTAATTTACCAGAGAGTATGACAAATACTCTTAAGGAAATTCCAGAATCAGAAATCATGGGTATAGTAGAAGATTATTCTTCAACATCAGTAAAAGAACTTACATTGAAAATAATTTCAGTGAGATTGGCAGATATAGTATTGACAGCCATTGTATATATATTGATAATGGTTGTAGTATTTATAGCACTCAGAATAATTATTTCTGCAACGGGAATTGTGAGAAGGCTGCCAGTGATTAAACAGGCTGATAAGATAGGTGGTGTTGTAGTAGGTTTTATAGAAGGGATTGTGGTTGTGTGGATATTTTTCACGATTGTTACAGCAATAAGTGGAACAGAGACAGCTTCTAATATATTATTGCAGATACATGGAAATACATTTTTAGAGGCATTATATAATTATAATCCAATAACACGGGTGCTGTTTAGTACAATAAGATAAAACAGGAGGATAGAAATATGATATGTCAGTCATGTGGCAGGGCTAATGAATTGGGAGCAAAGTTTTGCAAGGGGTGTGGAGCACCTTTAGCAAGTGATGAGGGCACACAGCAGAATAACTCATATCAGCCTGGTGCAGGATATCCGACAAATATGCAGAATCAGTATGGAATGCCGCAGAGTATGTATGCTGGAACAACAAGAATGACAAAGGAAGAATTTGATCAGTGTGAGAGTATTAAGCCTATTGCTAAAAATATCAGGGCATCAGCAATAATAGCATATGTTATCGGTGCAATTTCACTAGTTGCAAATGTGATTCTTGGAGGAAATGTATTTGGCATATTAGATGTAGCTATTGTAGTAGGACTTGGACTGGGAATCCAGTTTGCAAAGAGCAGGGTATGTGCGGTTATACTTGGAGTGTATTCAGTATTTAATCTTATATATATGATTGTATTAACTGGAAGACCAGGTGGATGGCTTATTATAATATGTGCTGTATATGCAATAATGTATACATTCAAATATCAGAAAGCATGGAATGCATATCAGCAGACAGGACAGTTATAATTAAATAATAATGATTTTCAAAGGCACTTTATTATGATTTAAGAAATCAGATAAAGTGCTTTTTTCATTTGTTAAAGGCAAAACTATATATAGTGGATAACTTACATAAAATGTATGTATATAGTAATTTGATTATAGGAGATATAATTAATTGAAAAAATATTAAAAAAAATAAAAAAAGTTGTTGACAACATGTAGACCGGGTGATATTATATACAAGTCGCCGCGGTAAGCGGTAATAAATAAGACTTAAAACACCAGATAAATACTGGGTTTGAGGAACAGATCTTTGATAACTGAATAGAAAGACAACCTTGAAATTCTTTGAGAATTTTAAA